>Ga0209677_100146_pt1 | contig 65513 bp, 65 predicted proteins | sample AraplaCvi_mCL_r2_2_FD_184285 | JGI IMG/M metagenome (GOLD analysis project Ga0209677, IMG submission 184285) | Arabidopsis root microbial communities from North Carolina, USA - plate scrape CL_Cvi_mCL_r2 (SPAdes) (version 2) | ecosystem: Host-associated > Plants > Roots > Endosphere | place: USA... | reverse complement strand
TGAATTAATCCTGCGTTGCTGCCTGCCTAAAAGTGTCCAAATGACCGTGGAATGAGTGTCCAAGTCAGCGTGGAATCGCTGTCCAAGTGTTGGTGGACTGAGTGTCCACATGAGCGTGGAATACGCAATCGACTTACTAAAAGGCCAAGTGGGTTTTGGCAGCAGCGTGGATATACCGATGGATAACAGACCCAGTGGAGTCTGTCGCGTGCCCTACCTGCTAATGGGGCCGGCGATCATCAATATGGGGGACGGCGGTGGGCCGATTGAAATTCCCAATACCTGCAACGTGCAAACCTATAAGACCAAACCTGTGCAATTGGGGCGCTTGAGCCTGAACGATTTTCCGCAGGTGGGTGCGACTTCAATGCCTGTGCACTTCGCCATCGAGTTGAGCCAATGCGCGGCCAATGCCAAGCCGGTGATTACGTTTAATGACAAGTATGGACCGTCTGCAAACCCCACTGTTCTAACACTTGAGCCGACAGCAGCCAGCGCGCAAGGTTTCGGGATTGTCATGAATAACGAACTGACCCGGCAGGTCATTCGATATGACGGAGCAGGGTATGTAATGAAGCGGGCAGGTGAGGGCGCGAAAATACCTTTAAGTGTGCACTATATTCGGTTGAGCAGTGAGGAGGCGTTGAGGGCAGGCGCCGCTTATGGGGCGGCGGAGTTCACGTTTACGTTTCCTTGAGGGAGGGCGGCATTTATAACGACATTGGTTGGACGAAGTGGTGAGCGCTGGCGACTACAGGTAGCTCATGACAAACGTCATTTCGGTATTTGCTGCACCCGGGGTGATGCCTGAGCCACCGGCTATTTTGAAATAGCGTGCGTTGAGGGCGACTGTGAAATTTCCACCAGCGCTTGAGTAGTCCTTGAGCGGCAAGGACGTATTTAGGAGGACCGGGACCATACTGTCGTCAGTGATTTGCAGACCAACTCCCATTGCTGTCGAACCAGGGTTTAGCTTGATGATGCCTTGGTTGTCGTTTAACGAAGCTGAAGAGGACGTTGGTACGAGCGAGTACATGACTTTGTTTATCCCGGCTGGGCAATTATAAACTTTTATGTTGAACGGGATGGCTTTATTTGACGGTGCGCCATCTTTGGGGAAGTCACTCAGACGGTGTTGCCCCATGGAGGCATTGATATTCGCCGTTTGACAAGCGGGGGGCAGTCAGGGTCACGCTGTTCGACAGTTTTATTGATGAAACTTTAAGACTGCCTAACTTTATGCCCGAAATTTCGCCGGCTGGGATGATCGCGCCGCTTATGGTGTCGCCTGTTTTTATAATTTTTAGTTGAAGGGTAGTGTTGCTCATGTCGTAATTTTTAGCAGGAAGTGGAATTTGGCTCGCCTCCTTGATTGGGAGGCCTTTATAGAGTAGCTGGAATGACAGTCCTGAGTTGTTTATGACGTGTAAGGTAGAGTCAGCGGGTGTAGTTCCCAAATTATTTATTGCGCCCCATGTGTTGGCGCCAGAGCAGCTGATTCCAGTATTGGATGAGCTATGAGTAAACACCGCTGATTCAAAAACGGTTGAGCCTATTGGTGTGTCTCGAGGAATAATAAGTAAGCGTGGCATGCTGGTTGAGAATGTATCGGCACTTGGTCCGTTGGAATACGTACAGTCTGCTGAAGCAATCCCCGAAAGGCAGAAAAAATGCAGGGGCTGCGTATAGGATTACTGTTAAATGTCTGGCTTTCATTAGTTGATCTACAGGTGGCGATGATGAGGAATTTTCAAAAAACGACAGAGTGCGTAGCGTTCGGTGCTCGATGTAAAACCTCAAGTTAGGGGGTGATCTCGGCTTTCATTATTTCGTTAAGCATCTTTTCGGCCTCCTGTATTAATTGAGTATTGGTTAGTGCTTCTTGCTCGCTAAGCTTTAATGCTGCTTCCCGATGCTTTAATGTCTGATCGAATTGGTCCAGTTGTCGTTGACGCTCATCCAGCAACACATATTGACTCAATAGTATTTGCTTGTGGTGGGTGATACTGGCGATTAGTGATTTGAGGTTAGCCTCAATTCTTTCTGACGTGGTCTGTTCGGCCGGTGTCACCAGAAGTTCATCGGTTGCTGGGGCTGCAATTGCCGTGGAACCAACATTGGTATCTGACTGCAAAGAAAAGCTGCTTGCTTTTTTCTGGGGTTCGTATCTCAGCAGACTTGTTAGCCACGCGTCACTGATCTTCAAGTTGTAATGAGTACTTACAGCGCTGCACTGAATGTCGGTATCGGTCAGGTCCATCAGTGCATAGGTATCGTCGGTTTGTATTGGGTCAGGCGCACAGGCGTCGCGGAAAATATGCCTGAGCACTTGAACGGCCGTCGTAAGGATCTCGGCCGGCACATCACACATATGCAGTTTTTGGCCCTCCCCCTCAATGTTCGTCAGGTAAATCTTGACCAACTCATCGCCCGATTTTTCATTAAGGCTATAAACCAGGAACTGCTGGTTGAGACTGGTCGCGGTGAAACCGCACAGGACCACGGCGTTGAGCAATTGACCATGGGCATCGGGTATTTCAAGCGTTCGCAATAACATGAGTAATCCGGCTCCGTGAGGCTGAAGGGGGTGGCGGTGAGGTGGGCAGAATAGCCAGCTGGATCCAATAGCGTTGTCAGATAAATCCTACTCGCCAATAGACGGTTCGATTCGCGCCAAGGAACAATCGGATTCACCGCTTATGAGGTTTCAGGATCAGTACCCTATCGATAAGGTGCGTCGCGAAACGAAGCGTGCACTCTCAGACGCTTCGCCGCGTCTGAGCAGGTAACTAGGCAACCATGATCGATATAACGCATTTGACCAAACGTTTCGGCAAAGCCCTGGCAGTAGACGATGTGTCTTTCAAGGCCGCCTCGGGTGAGGTACTGGGGATGCTCGGCCCCAACGGCGCGGGAAAGTCCACCACCCTGCGTATGCTCACCGGGTTCATGTCGCCCACCTCAGGCACCGCCAACCTTTTCGGTTTTGATATACGCCGTCAGACGCGCCACGCTCAACGTCTGATCGGCTACGTCCCCGAAACAGCGGCTTGCTATAACGAAATGTCCGTCGCGAGTTTTTTGGGCTTTATTGCTCAAGTGCGCGGCTTGCGTGGACGCGAAAAGACGTTGCGGGTCACGGCCATACTTGAGCAATTCGAGCTGATGGAAGTACGTGGCCAGACCATCGATACCCTGTCCAAGGGTTTCCAGCGCCGCGTCGGGTTGGCGCAAGCGATTCTGCATGATCCCAAGATACTGATTCTCGATGAGCCCACCGATGGTCTGGATCCGAATCAGAAGTACCGCGTGCGCGAGCAACTCAAGGAGTTGGCTCGCGACAAAATCGTCATCATTTCTACCCACATCCTTGAAGAGGTCACCGCATTGTGCAGTCGTGTGCTGGTCATGGATAAAGGTCGGCTGTTGGTCGACAGCACGCCGCTGGAACTGGAAGGTCGTTCGCGCTATCACCAGGCGGTGACGTTGTACGCCACGCGGCCTCTGGATGTCATGACCCTTGGCATGCTGCCAGGCGTTGCAGGCATAGAGGTGGGGCCTGAACCCTACAGCGTGCGGGTGCTGGCGCGCACCGGAACGGTGATACTACCGGCTATCAATTCGCTGATTCTGAGTCGCGGTTGGGATGTACCACGCCAGGAAGTCGAGCGGGGCTCGCTGGGGGAAGTCTTCCGGCTGCTGACGCGGGAGCAACAACCATGAGGACGTTCTGGCCGGTGTTCAAGCGCGAACTGTGCAGTTATTTCGTCACTCCCGTCGCGTATGTGTTTACCCTCTTGCTACTGCTGCTCAGCGGTATCAGCACGTTTTACCTGGGCGACTTCTACCAGCGTAACCAGGCCGACCTGGCACCGTTCTTCGACTATCTGCCGTGGCTATATGCGTTGCTGCTGCCGGCCCTTGCCATGCGCATGTGGTCCATCGAGCGGCAGAGCGGATCCATCGAGTTGTTGATGTGCCTGGCAGTGGGTACGGCTGAGGCGGTGGTAGCCAAGTTCCTCGCCGCCTGGGTGGTCAGCGGGTTGGCGCTGGCGTTGACGTTTCCACTGGTGATTACAGTCAACTACCTGGGGGCGCCAGACAACGGCGTCATCCTTTGTGGTTACCTGGCCAGTTGGCTACTGGCTGGCAGTTGCCTGGCTATTGGCGGGTGCCTGTCGGCACTGACCAAGAACCCACTGATTGCCTTCCTTACTGCAATGGCGTTATGTCTGGCATTCATGGCCTGTGGCTTCCCGGTGGTATTGGATGTCTTGCGTGATTGGTCAAGTTTGTCGTGGCTCGATGGGGTGGCTTCGTTGAGTTTTCTCACGCATTTCGAAGGACTATGCCGAGGCGTAGTCGACCCACAGGACGTGCTGTATTTTTTCAGCCAGATCATTGGCTGGCTCGCCGTCACCGTGATTGCGGTTGAATTGAAAAAGGCAGTGTGACGCCATGTCATTCAAATCGGTGACGCGCACCTGTTTGCGCCTAATGTTTATTATCGCTGGGTTCGTGGCGGTCAACTTCGAGTTGGCGCCACGTTTGGCGTCGATGCGGTTGGACTTTACCGAGCAGCAGCTTTACACCCTGAGCCCAGGGTCGCGCCAGATCATTCAAGCCGTGGTGGAACCCACCGACCTGTACTTTTACTTTTCCAGCCAGGCCGCCAGGGACCTTACGGTCATGCGCGGTTACGCGGTGCGCATCAAAGCATTGCTGCGTGAATACGAGCGTGTGTCAAATGGCCGACTACGGGTGCACATTATTGACCCTGCGCCGTTTTCAACAGACGAAGCCCGCGCAGTCGAGCTTGGCCTGCAACAGGCCCCCATCGGCAAGGCGGGTGCGGCGGTTTACTTTGGCTTGGCCATCGTCGACGCACAGGCGCACCACGCCAGCATCGGTTTCTTTGCGCTAGAACAACAAACGTTCCTTGAATACGACATCAGCCGTACATTGCAGACGTTGACTCGGCCCGCGCGGCAAGTGATCGGCCTGATGTCTTCGTTGCCGTTGGCAGGTGGCTTCGATGTGCAGTCGGGGCGAACGCGACAGCCTTGGCGGATCATGCAGGAGATCGACAATGCGTTTGAAGTACGCGAACTGGCGTCCGATGTCGACACCATCGACAGTGCACTCAATGTCTTGATGCTCGTGCATCCCAAACGTTTACCTGTGACGACACTGCGCGCTATTGATCAGTTTGTGCTGCGTGGCGGGCGTTTGCTGGTGTTCGTCGACCCCTATAGCGAGCAGGATCGTGGCGATTACTATTTTGGGATACCCAGCAAAGACAAGTCTTCTGACCTCGCGCCTTTGTTCAAAGCGTGGGGCATCAAGCTTCTACCTGATCGCGTGTTGGGCGACGGCCGCTACGGTCAGTTTGTGGCAATGGCCCAAGGCGCAGAGCCGGTCTGGCAACCGACTGCCCTGGGGTTGTCACCCTCTGCGATGAATGAACAGGATGTGATTACTGCTGGTATTGGCAGCCTTAACCTGACCACCGCCGGTATCTTGAGCGCCTTGCCGGGTGCAACAACTACTCTGACACCGCTGTTGCACAGTTCGGAGCAGGCCATGCCCTACAAGACGGCGAGCCTGGATCATCTGGAAAACCCCGATACGCTTGCCCGGAGCCTCAAGGCTACAGGCGAGCGTTACCTGATCGCGGTACGCCTGCAAGGCCTGGCGCGCTCGGCTTTCATGGACTCACCCGGAGCATTGACCGAGGCGCAGAATATCAACGTCGTGGTTGTGGCGGACACAGATGTACTGAGCAACAACCTGTGGGCCGATGTGCAGCGCCAAGGTGATCAACTGGTCACAGTGCCATGGGCTGACAATGCGGTGTTGGTGCTTAACGCGCTGGACAGCCTGTCGGGGTCGGATGCGTTGATCAGCTTGCGCTCGCGCGGTCATTACAGCCGCACCTTCACCGTGGTGGAACACGCACAGCAACAAGCGCGCGCACGCTTGCGCGATATGAGAGTTGAGCTGCAAGGCAGGTTGGACATGACCGAAAAGGGCTTGGCCGAATTGGCTGCGGGGCGTGAACTGAATAAGCAACTGACCGTTGAGCAGCAATCCTCCTTCGAACAATTTTCTGCTGAGAAAGCTGTTATCGAAAAGTCGATGCGCCTCTTAGCGCGTCAACTGGATTTACAGGTTGAGGGGCTCGGGACAAGGCTTAAGTTGATCAATCTGGGCCATCACCACGCGCATGGATCCCAAGCGCGACACGGCCCAGCACCTCGTTCAACGAACGCTTTCAACCCTTTTTCAACTGTCAACCCATGCGCAACCGTGCCTACGCCTTGGTTCGCAAAGACGGCGCACGCTTCGAAGGCCGCACTGATGGCGAAGGCTACGTCACCCTGCAACAGGGCATGACGCTGGAAGGGTTGACATTGGAATGGCTTGAAAACGGAGACCCCATATGACCGATAGCCCGACGACCCCCCGTGTCGCCCCCATGCACTACAACGCGCGGGGCAACCCCGTGCATACCTGGACCCTCACGCCCAGCCATATCACCGATCCGGTGCACTGCATATTGCCGCCGGATGGCGTGCTGCCGGTGATCTTTGTGCCGGGGATTATGGGGTCGAATTTGAAGAGCAAACCGGAGAAAGGAAAGGGAAAGAATAAGGCGGCTCCCGTCTGGCGGTTGGATGCGGGGTTCATGGGTAAGAATATGTGGTTGGCCCTGAACTGGATAAACAAAAAGGCTGGTATACGACAGCAACTGTTGCACCCCGCCAGGGTAGAGGTCGATAACAAAGGAGCAGTGCCGGAGCGCTCTGTCGGCACGGTCATAGTGCCGCCAGAACCGGACAGGAAAAAAACCATCCTGGCTCTGACCAAGCGCTACGAAGAGCGGGGCTGGGGTGAAGTCAGCGAAACCAGCTACCACGCGTTTCTTCTGTGGCTGGAAGACACCCTTAACAGCGAATTCATGCCGCACAAATGGCCGCAATTCGACATTCGGCCTGAGCATCTGCACACCCGCAGTGTCGAGCCCGGCCCAGTTCAAGTCACCGAGTTGAAACCTGAAATGCCCATCGCCATGCCCGGGTTGGGCGCTAACCTGGCGGCGCAGTTGCCGTCGATTATTTCAGACGAGTTGGCGGCGCGTGGTGGCTACCGTATGCCGGTGCATGCCTGTGGTTACAACTGGCTGGACTCCAACGAGGAGGCCGCTTCAAGGCTGGCTGTGCGTATTGATGAACTCATGCAGCAGTACGGTCGCAACTGCCAACAGGTGATTCTGGTTACCCACTCCATGGGCGGGCTGGTGGCACGTCGATGCGCGCAGCTACCGGGTATGGCCGACAAAATTGCCGGCGTCGTGCACGGCGTGATGCCCGCCATCGGGGCGCCGGTCGCTTACCGTCGCTGCAAGGTCGGGATGCGCGACGAAGACCCCATTGCCGGCGCGGTCATTGGCCCAACTGGTCAGGAGGTCACCGCTGTATTTGCGCAGGCACCCGGTGCCTTGCAATTGCTGCCCACCCAGGATTACGCCCCGGGCTGGCTGCGGCTGATTGACGAACGTGGAGCCCCGGCTATGCCGCGTCAACCGGTAAAGGATCCTTACGAAGAGATTTATCTACGCCGTGACCGCTGGTGGGGATTGTTGCGTGAAGAGTGGTTGGCACCGAAGGATGGGGATCCGATTACTTGGAAAGATTTCGCGAATAACATCCGGAGCGCAAAAGAGTTTCACCAGGATATTGCTGGGTCTTACCACCCTCAAACCTACGTTTACTACGGCAACGACGATAAGCACCCCAGTTTCGAATCCATCACCTGGGAGATGCGTCGTGGGTCTCGCCTCAATGGCCCTTATGCCTCAAGCCCGGATGCTTTCACGGTGTCCAGCCTGCAAATGCATGAGGTGCGTGACGACGGGCGAAGCCCGTTGTACGTAGGCGGGCAAGCCGAAAGTGTAATGCCCCCACGCGGTGACCCCAATGCGCCAGTAAAGACCGTACAGACCAGCTATTGGGAACTGCATTGCCGTATGCAGGACGGCGCTGGCGACGGCACCGTACCGGTGAGCTCCGGCCGCGCGCCGATCAGGCAGGTCCGCCAGGGTTCTGTCCACCAGCAAGTGCAGGCACCGGGTTTCGATCATGAAGCGTCCTACGCCAGCCCGCTCACTCAGCAATTCACCCTCTACTCCCTGATCAAGATTGCGGCGAAAGCCAAGAGGCCTCTATGCGCAGGCTGACCGTATTTTTTACATGCCTGCTACTTGGATCGGTTGCAGGGTGCACCACCTTCAAACAACCCAGTGAACAGGAGAAACAAACCGTGCACGAATTGACCAGCAACATGCGCACCTGGGCGTTGGGCCGTGGGCTGATCGACTTGCCTTCCAGTTGGACCGGCGGAGGGGATGTGAAGTTGTACTACGGATTGGGAGCTGATCACTCAAGCGTTGAGGTCTTGGTCTTGGGGGAGCGCGTGACGCAGGAGCGATTTGATGCAGCCTTGAATGAGCGGTCACGTCGGATTTCGGCAGTCAAGAACTATAAGAATTCAGATGTGCCGATGCTGGTGTCGGCAAAATTTGTTTCACCCAGGGAAACGTTGCTGCAGTACTACAAGCAGGCAACGCGCCGCCAAACATTCGTTCATGAGTCTCATCTGCTGATCGATGATGTCTACGTCATGCTCAGGGCTCAATCATACGAAGGCGATACGGATCCCGTTGAAGCCCAACTCTTAAAGCTGTCGAAGGAAATCTTCAAAGTCACCCCTGAAACCGCAGGAGCGGGCTTTGCGCTTGGGCCGGTTGTCATTCGCAGTCATCACGATCAGGAGATCGCTAGTTTCGACTTTAGCCCACCAGCCTCAGATGTCTCGCTGAGTATCTATATCAACGCTCTGTCGCCTGATGATGAAGAACGCTTGCACGTGCGCACTCCCAAAGACGGGCAAATTTTTCTCGCAGGGGATTACGAAAATTTGCGGGCAAGGAAAATTACGTTGGCCGGCATGCAAGCTGAAGAGTCCCTGATCGGCTTCAGCGATAACACTCACCGTCAAATACTCTTTGTGAGCGAAAACTACCGGGACAATCCTTCGCTGGCTCGGCCTGGCATGAGCATCCGTTTGTCGGCGGGTGGCATGAAAGGAGAGCCAGTTGATCCCAACGAACCCGAAGACCTAGTGCGCTGGACCCTTCCCCAATTCGCGAACAAAGGCTACGAACTCCCACTCTGGCAACAACCCGCCTCACCAGAACCCGTCAACCCCTCCCTCACTGACTACGAAGCCATGGCCGTGTGGGACGCAATCCTCAAATCCGTACGTATCCGCTACGGCTCGGTCGTGCCCAAGCCGGACCCGTGGGCCAACATTCGCGGGCCCAGTGCCGAGGAGGTTGCCGAAAGCAAGCGCATCCTCGATGAGTTCATTGCCAGCTTGGAAAAACGTAGGTCATTACCAGGGGATAGCGATCAATGAATAGCGCCCACCGGCTTTCTTTTGGCCGCCTTCATCCTAAAGCCTCCCAGCTTCTTTTCATGTGCTTGACGATCGCGTTGCTCACGGGCTGCGCCGCCTTCAAACAACCCAGTGAACAAGAGAAACAAACCGTGCACGAATTGACCAGCAACATGCGCACATGGGCGTTGGGCCGAGGTTTGATTGATTTGCCGGCCAACTGGAGTGGTGGTGGCGACGTGAAGCTCTACTACGGGCTGGGCGCCGATCATGCGTCTGTTGAGGTACGCGTGTTGGGAGAGAACGTGACGCAGGAGCGGTTTGATGCCGCATTGAATGAGCGTGCGCGTCGAATCGCGGCTGTCAAAAATGATGAGCAACAGGACGCATCCATGTTGGTTTCAGCAAGGCGTGAAACCTCGCAGAAGATATGGCTGCAGTATTTTGAGAGCACCGAAGTCCCGGATACATTCGTGCACGAATTCCATCTGCTGGTGGGCGACGCCTACGTCATGCTCCGCGCTGACTCCTTCAATGGTAATACCGCCCCTGTTGAAGATCGTCTGTTAAAACTCTCAAAAGAGATCTTCAAAGTCACCCCTGAAACCGCAGGAGCGGGCTTTGCGCTTGGGCCGGTTGTCATTCGCAGTCATCACGATCAGGAGATCGCTAGTTTCGACTTTAGCCCACCAGCCTCAGATGTCTCGCTGAGTATCTATATCAACGCTTTGTCGCCTGATGATGAAGAACGCTTGCACGTGCGCACCCCCAAAGACGGGCAAATTTTTCTCGCAGGGGATTACGAAAACTTGCGGGCAAGGAAAATCACGTTGGCCGGCATGCAAGCTGAAGAGTCCCTGATCGGCTTCAGCGATGACACTCACCGTCAAATACTCTTTGTGAGCGAAAACTACCGGGACAATCCTTCGCTGGCTCGGCCTGGCATGAGCATCCGTTTGTCGGCGGGTGGCATGAAAGGAGAGCCAGTTGATCCCAACGAATCGGAAGACCTAGTGCGCTGGACCCTTCCCCAATTCGCCAACAAAGGCTACGAACTCCCACTCTGGCAACAACCCGCCTCACCAGAACCCGTCAACCCCTCGCTCACCGACTACGAAGCCATGGCCGTGTGGGACGCCATCCTCAAATCCGTACGCATCCGCTACGGCTCGGTCGCGCCCAGACCGGACCCTGAGGCCAACATTCGCGGCCCCAGTGTCAAGGAGGCTGCCGAAAGCAAACGCATCCTCCATGAATTCATCGCCAGCTTTGAAAACGCAAGCCATGCCCCTGGGCGTGGTTCAGCGGGAGCAACAGGGATGCGTTCACCGTGTGTAAGCAACGAACTCTAAAAAAGCGTTAGGAGCAATTCATGAAAACAGTCTGGGGTTACCTCAAACGCTGGGGCCTGCCGGTGCTGCGCCAATTCAACCAGGCATGGCCGGTGTTGGTGCTGTTGGGGGTGATGTTCTTGCTGGTCGCCATCTGGTGGCTGGGCCCGCAGTGGACGTGGCGTGAGCGCCAACCGTTGGGCGAGTGGGCGATGCGGGTCTCGGCCAGTGTGGTGGTGATCGTGGTGCCGCTGCTGATCTGGGCGTGGCGCGTGCGCGAGCGTTATCAGCGTTTGCAGGTTGAACGCCAGCATGAGGCCGCCGTGCAAGCCGACCCTTGCTTGCCTTATATCGAGGCTCAAGAGCGGGCGTTGGACCGCAGCCTGGGCAGCCTGCTGAATAATATGGAGCGCCGCCGTTCACTGTATCAACTGCCGTGGTACCTGGTGCTCGGTGAGGAGAATGCCGGCAAGACCAGTCTGATCACCCGCTCCAACCAGAGCTTTTCGTTGTCTCATGTGACCAAGGCTGGGGCCAGGGCTCAGGAAGAGCAACTGGCCTACCCGGTGGATTGGTGGATCGGGGACGAGGCGGTGTTGATTGACCCACCGGGTGAATTTCTCAGCCACCCGGATTCACCGGCTGAAAACGTCGAGCAGCAGGGCAAGTTCAAGCCGGTGTTGCCCACCGGCACTCATGCGCGCCTTTGGTCGCACCTGCTTGACTGGTTGACGCGCAACCGCAGCCGTCGGGCATTGAACGGCGTGTTGCTGGTAATTGATATACAGGCCTTGTTGGCGCAGTGTCCCGAGCAGCGCAAGGCCCACGCCAACCTGCTGCGCACCCGGCTGTTTGAGCTGACGCGGCAATTGGGCACGCGCTTGCCGGTGTACGTGACGCTGAGCAAGTTCGACCTGCTGGAAGGCTTCGAAGAATTCTTCGCCAGGTTATCGCGCAGTGGTCGCGAAGATCTGCTGGGCTTCACGTTCAGCCTGGCCGCGGTGGATGATTTTGATGCCTGGCTGGCGGAACTGACGCGCCAATATCAAGCCTTTGTCGATTGCCTCTGCGAACAGGTTTTCAACAGCACCCGGGAGGCGCGCACGTTGGATGAATGTGATCGCTTGCAGGCGCTGATGCATCAGATGGCGGGCTTGCGCCGCGTGTTGTTTGGCTTCCTGACTGAAATGCTTGGCAGTGATCGGTTCACCACACCCGCGTTGGTGCGCGGGCTGTATTTTTCCTCGGTGTTGCAGCAGGGCACTCTGAGCAACGCTTTCATCAAAGAAGCAGGGCAGGCGTATCAACTGCCGCCACCGCCACCGGAGGTCAAACCGGCCGGTGGTACGGTCATCTATTTTGCCCAGGAACTGTTCCAGCGGGTGATCTACCCCGAAGCGGGCCTTGCAGGCGACAACATCAAGGTGGCTCGCAGCAAACGGCGGCTGTTGATCGCCGGGTTCAGCGTTGCGTGCCTGGGCTGTCTGGTGGCGATGGGTACCTGGCAGTTTTACTTCAGCATCAACCGCGACAAAGCGGCCAACGTGTTGGCCAAGAGTCAGGAGTTCAGTGAGCGAGACATCGACGCCACGGTCGACCCTACGGGGCGCAACCTGTTGCTGCCTCTGGACCAGATTCGCGATGCGGTGTTGGTCTACGGTGATTACCGTGAAGCCTGGCCATTGCTATCGGATATGGGCTTGTACCAGGGCAGGGCGATTGGCCCGACGGTGGATGAAGCCTATTTGAATCTGCTGTCCAAGCGTTTCCTGCCGGCCATTGCCAGCGGGGTGCTGGAGGCTATTAACACCGCGCCCGCCGGCAGCAACCAGCAACTGGCAGCCTTGCGCGTGTACCGCATGCTCGAAGAGCGCCCCAACCGCCGCCCAGCGATTATCGAGGAGTGGGTCGCCAAGCAATGGCAGCGTGCCTATCCGGGCCAGGGCCAACTGCAGGCCGACTTGATGAGCCACCTGGGCTACGCGCTGAAATACGCCGATGCCGACCTGCCGAACTACCGCGAGCGCATCACCCAAGTGCAGCAGCAACTGCGCCAGTTACCCATGGCCGAACGGGTCTATATGAGCCTGAAACAGGATGCCCTGGAGCGTATGCATCGGCCGCTGGACCTGCGCACTGAGGTCGGCCCGGCGTTCGATATCGTCTACCGTCCGCTAAACACCGATCAAGCCGGCAGCGGTCTGCAATTGCCGCCGCTGCTCACCGCCAAGGGTTTCAAGGACTATTTCGAACCCGGCACCAAGGGCATTATCGAGCTGGCGATGATCGACCAGTGGGTCCTTGGCGAACGACAACGCCTGGACTACTCCGACGAAGACCGCAAAGTGCTGACCCAGCGTATCCGAGCCCTGTACAGCGCCGACTACGTCGACAGCTGGCGACGTGCGCTGAACCAGTTCGCGGTCACCGACTTTGACGACCTCAGCCACGGCGTGGCGGTGCTGGAACAAGTCACCGGCCCGGCTGCACCGCTACGGCGGCTGTTGGAAACCCTGCGTGACAACAGCGTGATCTACCCGGCCGTGCCCCTGGCTGAGGGGCAAACGCCGCTCAAGCTGGACAAGGTGCCCGAGGAGCAACAACAAGCAGCAGGGATTCGGCGCGCATTCTCAAGTCTGTCAGAGCTGATCACCGCACGAGGCGAGCAGCCGTCCTATTACGAAGAAACCCTGCGTTCGGTCAGCGCCGTCTATGACTACGCCAAAGCCGTGCACGACAACCCGGACCCCGGTAAAGCCGCCCTTAAAACCGTGCTCAACCGCTTCTCCCTGGGCGGCGCCGATCCCATCGCCAACCTGCAACGCGTCGCCGTGGGGCTGCCCGAGCCGTTGAATCAGCAGGTCAGAAAACTCGCCGACCAAACCTCGCAAGTGCTGGTGATCGCCGCCCTGCGCGAGCTGGAAAAACGCTGGGACAGTGAAATCTACAGCTTCTACCGCGAGCGTCTGGCGGGCCGCTATCCGTTCAAGGCCAGTGGCGAGGACGCCTCGCTGGAAGACTTCGAAGCCTTCTTCGGTCCGCAGGGGCGTCTACAGCAGTTCCACGACCAATACCTGAACGTGTTCCTCAAAGACAACCTCGATGCCCTGCACTCCGACAGCCTCGGCGGCTACCTGGTACGCAGCGACGTGCTGGAGCAACTGAAAACGGCCGAGCGCATCCGCGAGACCTTCTTCAACCATCGCGGCCATCTGGCCGTGCAGCTCACCATCGAACCCCTGGCCCTGAGTGCCACTCGCCTGAGCAGCATGCTCAGCGTCGACGGCCAACTGATCCCCTACCAGCACGGCGCGCCACAGCGCACCGGTCTGGTGTGGCCCAACAGCCTGGGCAACAGCAATGGCAGTCAACTGACTCTGGTGCATAGCACCGGCAACACCGCCAGCCTGAGCTACCGCGGGCCGTGGTCGTTGTTCCGGCTGCTGAGTCGCGGGCACCTAAATGGCCGCACCGACACCAGTGTGGACCTGACCTTTTCAGTCGCCGATGGGTTGATGCGTTATCGGATTGGAGCGGAGAAGGCTAATAACCCGATTACACAGCGCAGTTTTGAAGGGTTTGTATTGCCCAGGACTCTGTTGGAAGAACGTCAAATAAAGAAAAAACCGAACAAGGTCGAGAGGCTCGCCGCAACAGCTCTCACCTATGAACGCCCATAAGTCAGCGATGACTGGGTGCGAAATAATCACACGCGAAACAGGACTGCTTACATGGCAATCAAGCTGCAAATGTTGACCGAAGACCCTAAAGAAGTTGAGCTGATCGAGCGGTACTGGGCTGTCGATGAGTCAGGGCAGTACCTTGAAAAAGTGAGCGCTCTGACGGACGTTATTGAAATGGCCCCAGGCGTTACACTCGCCAGCTTCGTACGGCAACGTTGCAATGCATTCGATGATAATCAGGTCTGCCCCAAGTGTGCGGAACTGATCGAAATCAAAAATCGCTCAGAGGCCAAAAAGGTCCCTCAACGGTCCACGAAGCTTTGTACGCTTTGTCAGAACGACCATGACGCCATTGCGCTTGAGGCTAGAAAGACCAAAGCCGCAGAGCTTGAACGGCAGTTGGCCGAATACGTACGCAAGCAGTTAACCCGTACGGTGGACTACTCAGCGGTCCCGGATAATCAGGTGGTGCTTCTGCTGGCGTTGGACAGGGCTGTTACCCCAAGGTTGACCAATGGCGGCTTCAGACCGGGTGATTGTCGAGGGCTGGCGCCTCGATATGTCGATGACTTCATGCTGCAATTGCGTGAGGCTGGGCTCGTCCTTGATGACCCCAGTAAAGCAAGCCCGGGCACCTACTATTGGGAGGGCGATGAGATTTGGGTGTTGAGGGACCAGGTTGTCTATCGTTTGGCACCAGATGTCGCATCAAGGCGTGCGGACGAGGTCATTCGTAACCTGTCGGATAGGGTGTATACCGATGCTGACGGGCTGTTCAACCTGTGGCTTGATTACGCAGTCGCCGATGTCATGCGCTATCTGGACGCTCAGTGCGAACTCTATAACCATGATCTGTCGGAACAAGAGCTGGCAGAAATTAAAAGTACTATGCGCGCAGCTTTGCATACCTACAGTGTTTCACAGCTGTGGTCGGTGGCCTGGAAGGTTGTCAGGGATGCCGCAAGTTTAGCTAACCGCGAGTACTACAATCGCCCCAAAGCGGCGGCGACCATTCCTGGAAAGATTCGGCGGAACTTGGAAAAGGTGCAGCGAGAGTCAATTGAACTCAAGACTTGGAGCCGCCCGGAACAACATCCTGCAGGCACACTGGGGATGGTGTTAGGCGAGATTTTGGGTGTTGATGAAGATACCCCTGGCCATAGGGTCTCGTCCCTTGTTGCCTGGCTCACATGGCAGGCGTGTTCTCCCAGCGTCGAAGCAGCGCTTGATGAACCGATACGCGAACTGATGACCTTGGCGCTGTCCCACGATGTCGGCTCTTCAGTGATGCTGCGGTTCGCGGAGTTGATTCGTGCGGGGCATGACGTTGGTTTTGCTATTGAAGAAATTGGTGAGGCGCTGCGCTCGTAAAGCGAGCAGGATTGCTCCATACAATAAAAGTTCTTGTATCTGCGACGGCTCAATGAGGCCGCGCTCTGCCTACACCACCCCCATGGCGGTGAACAAGCCGATCGCTATACGTGAACGCATGTTCATGAGCGGATGCTCAGGCTGGGCGTGGCCGCAGTTTTTTTGTGATGCGCGCGCACCCTGTAATCTGGTTGAACTGCACGTAATGGGCTTGCGCCGTCCATTCCTCGACCAGGATCAAATACTCGGCCGGCGGATTGATCTGGCGCAGATACCCGCACAGCAGGCGTGTGCGTCGCGCGTTCATCGGCTGCTTTAATGTCAAGATGACGTTGTCTGCGGCGCGGCATTCAGTGATCTCCATGACTGAGCCCCTCATCGAGTGCTGGCGGCAAACGTGCAGGCCCAAGATCAGAGGCTGGGATTCTTGCCGCGTGGCGTTCATTCTCAGATGAGTCGTCGCAGGCGTCTACTGTCATACTTGACAGTCCTTTAGCCGGTGTTGCACTGCCGTGACCCATTACTCGACGTAACGGGCGTTAAATGATTCAGAGGCACAGACCGTCGACTACGTGCGCTCAGCGTCAAGTAACAATGGGCTGCCTCACCTTGCGACTTAACCCCGGTGTCTTGCCCGTAACACGTTTGAACGCGCGACTGAAAGCGGCCTGGGATGTATAGCCCAAGCGTTGTGCTACCTCTTCGATCGGCAGCCTTTCGAGGGTCAGCCACTGGCTTGCGAGCCGCATTCGCAGTTCGGTGACATAGCGCAGCGGCGTCATGCCAATCGTCACCTGGAAGCGATCCGCGAAGGCTGAGCGTGAGGTATTGCATTGCTCTGCCAATTGCGCAACGGTCCAGTCGCGGCCCGGTTGTTGATGGAGCGCGAGCAGTGCACCGGCCAAGCGTGGATCGCGCAAGGCGGCGACCAGGCCAGAGGCATTACCGCAGGCACACTCTACCCAACCGCGAACGACCATGGCGGCCACCACGTCGGCCAACCGCGCGAGGATACCGGCGAAGCCCACACGTGCGGCGCTGACCTCGCGTTCCATGGTGGTCAGGATAGGCACCAGTCCAGGGTAGCGCTGGCCGTCGGCATCAATCAACATCAGGCCCGGCATCAGTTTGCCGAGGCCATGGATGCTGCCCAGTTCAAACTCCATACAACCATTGAACAAAATGGTGCTCGGCGTTGGGCTGGCATCGGTTCCGGTGTGCACCGCGCTCACGGTGTCACCGAGGGGGACGCCGTCTAGGCGGTCGATGTCCTGAGCGGGTACGTCCGCATGGGAATACAGTTGATGGGCCGCGCCGTGGGAGATGAACACGGCGTTGCCGGCAGACAGCGCGTAGGTGGTGCCGTCCTCCATTCGCAGTACCGCATTGCCGACGGCCATGAAATGGAACCAGGCATGCCCAGGTTTTTCAGCGAAGCCCAAACCGAAACTCGGACTCGTTTGTATACGCCGGTATTCGACGCCACGCAGGCGCATACCGCGCAACAGTTCGTTGATGAGATCCGAGGAAAGAGCAAACTGTTCTGCAGACATTGTTCAGGTGTTTTAGTCAAAAATGAGAGATTTTGGATCATAGATCATCCAGATTCGCGCGCCTAGACTGCGGGTCGCAATGATGATTGGGAGATCCCTGTAATGACTGACTGTGTATGTGACGCCGTATCCAACCGCCATCCCGGCGCCTTCTCGGAGGCAGAGCCTGCGGCCCCCGCGTGGATGGCCGTCTTCTCACTGGCAATGGGAGTGTTCGGATTACTGACTGCGGAGTACCTTCCGGCCAGTTTGTTAACACTGATGGCGACTGATCTGGGCGTGTCCGAAGCGCTGGCTGGCCAGGCGGTAACGGTGACAGCAGTGGTAGCGTTGTTCGCCGGTTTGTTGGTGCCAGGCCTGACCCGCGGCATCGACCGACGTTGGGTGTTGCTGGGGTTTTCCACGTTGATGGTTGCCTCCAATCTGTTGGTCGCCGTTTCTTCCAGCTTCGCGGTGCTGCTGTTGATGCGCATCTTGCTGGGGATTGCCCTGGGCGGGTTCTGGAGCATGGCTGCGGCGGTGGCGATGCGCTTGGTGCCGAGTGCTTTGTTGCCTCGGGCGCTGTCGATCATTTTCAGTGGGATTGCCATCGGGACGGTCGTTGCCGTGCCACTGGGCAGTTATCTGGGCGGGCTATACGGCTGGCGCAGCGCGTTCTTTGCAGCGGCGGCGGTAGGCATGGTGACCCTGACGTTTCAGTCATTGACTTTACCGCGCCTCGCGCCGCGCCGGCCAGCACGTCTGCGCACGGTTTTCGACGTGTTGCAGCGCCCAGGCATCGCCATGGGGATGTTCGGTTGTGTGCTGGTGCATAGCGGTCACTTCGCGATGTTCACCTACGTTCGGCCATTTCTTGAAGGTACTACCGGCATCGGCTCGCAAGGGCTGTCGCTGATGTTGTTGGGGTTCGGTGTGGCGAACTTCTTCGGCACGCTGTTGGCTGGCAGGCTGCTGGAGCACCGCCCGCTGGCGACTCTGGTGTTAATGCCTGCGCTGGTCGGGGTTGCAGCACTGGCGTTGGTGCTGTTGCCACCCTCGTTGCCGGGGCAGGCGGTACTGCTGGCAATCTGGGGCTTGGCCTTTGGCGGTGTGCCGGTGGCGTGGTCGAACTGGGTCGCCAGCGCGGTACCTGACCAGGCGGAAAGCGCCGGGGGTATGGTGGTGGCCTCTGTGCAGTCCGCCATCGCCATGGGCGCCGCCGCTGGCGGTGCAGTGTTCAGCCTCGGTGGCAGCGCGGGCGTCTTTATAGCGGCGGCGGTGCTGATGTTGCTGGCTGCGTTGTTGATTGCGCTGCGTGTCCGGGTGCCTTCTGTCCATGTCGTCAATGCTGGGAGGGCTAGCGCTCAAAATGAGCACTATTGAATTTCTAGGTAACCCTTGACAGTCCCCCGTGACGCGCACTCAATCGACCCCGGCCATCCGAATCGAGGCCATCTGGCACGTCATCTGAAAAGGGACCAAGGGCATGGGCGTTTTCGATTACAAGGGCATGAAGGGCGACCCCGCCAAGGCGCTGCTGAGCAACGCCTTGGCTTTATCCGAGTACGCGTATGATTCCACCGGCCAACCCCTGGCAACCGGTGGCTGGGCGCCTATCGGTGCGCAGGCCCTGGGCGTGACGCAGCATGTGGACAAGCAAGGCACCTTCTGGGGCGAGACAGCCTTGGCCCCTTCGGCCAACGTCGAGATTCTGGGGCAGTACGATGGGCTTGGCAGGCTGATCGCCATGGGGATTGCCTTTCGTGGCACGTCCTTTGGCTTGACCTGGGATGGCGCGGGTGACGTGGCCAGCGACCTGGCGGCCGCAGCACTGCCTGGATACGCCGCCAATTACGCCAAGTTCTCCTTCAGCGCCTTGCTCGAAAACGTCGCTCGTTACGCCGCGAGCCAGGGCTTGAGCGGCAAGGATATCCTGGTCACCGGCCATAGCCTCGGCGCACTGGGCGCCAACAGCCTGGCGACCTTGAGCCACGATCACTGGGGCGGCTTTTATCAGGATGCCAACTACGTAACCTTTGCCTCACCCGCTCAACGCTCGGGTGATACCCCGGTGTTGAATATTGGCTATGAAAATGACCCGGTGTTCAAAGCCATTGATGGCAAAGGCATCAATACCTCGGCACTCTTCTGGGGCAACGACCGGGGCTGGGATGCGGCCGCCAACAACCTCGTCAGTTTTACCGATAATTACGCGTCGTTCTCGGCACATTTACCTAATAGTCTGAATTGGGGCGTGGCCAAGGCTCACTCCCTGGACGGTTACATCCAAGGTTTGGGGCGTATCGCGTCCTCCGAGTTCTACGACCTGACCAGCAAGGATTCGACCATCGTGGTCTCCAGCCTGACCGAGGCTGCGCGTGAAACCACCTGGGTACAAGACCTGAACCGTTACGCTGAAAAACACACTGGCAATACCTTCATCCTCGGCACCGAGGGCAACGACCTGCTCAAGGGCGGTGTCGGCAACGACTTCCTGGAAGGCGGCGCCGGTCATGATCGTTTTCGCGATGATGGCGGCTACAACATCCTGCTGGGCGGGCAGGGCGATAACGTCTTCGAACTGCACAAGCCACTGGCCAGCTTCGGCTTTGCCAACGATGGCGATGGCACGCTCTACATCAACGACGCCTATGGCGGCATCAGTATGACCCGCGATATCGGTGCATTGGTGAGCCAAGAGCAGTCCTACATCATGTGGAATTCAATCCCCTGGGGCACCCACGACGTCACCTATAACGTAACCGGCCAAGGCCTGCTGGCCGGCACAGCCCTGACGCCCTACACGGCCTCTGCCAACGGCGATGCGCAGGACAATGTCCTCACCGCTCATGCTGCGGGGGAATGGTTGTTCGGTCTGGGCGGCGACGATCATTTGATCGGTGGGCAGGGTAATAATGTGTTCGTCGGCGGGGCGGGCAATGACCTGATGGTGTCGGGCGGGGGCAGCAATACTTTCCTGTTCAACGGCCTCTTTGGCAATGATCGGGTCGAGGGCTACCAGGCCAGCGATAAGCTGGTGTTCATGGGGATTCCTGACCTGGGCCAGCAATACGATTACCGTTCCCATGTCTCGATGTTCGAGGACAATGCCCTGTTGTCCTTTGGCGACAACTCGGTGACGTTGGTTGGCGTAAATATGACTCAACTCAATGGTGCAGGCATTTATATTTCCTGAATACCCACACAATGGGCTGTTGAACCTATGGCGAGTGAGCTTGCTCCCGTGACGGCCCCTCAGCCGACACATACCTACCTGACGCCCCACGGACCAAAATGTGGGAGCTGGCTTGCCTGCGATGGCGGCTGTCAGACCGCTACGGGAGCAGCGGATATCTACCGCGGGTTTGTCATCGAGCTCAAACCCGCTACCTCATAGCCTCCGTTACTTGAGCGTAACGTCGAGCATCGGCGGGATGTAACCGTAGTCATACTCGGCGACCACGAACGTTTGCTGCCCTTTGATCTTGATGCCCACCGTCGGTGCTTCGGTGCCGCCGATACGGATCTGCGTGCCGGTGTCGTCGGTCGGTACGCTGTCGATGAAGGAGGTCACCAGGCCGTTGGGCATGACGCAGTGCGAGTAGGTCTGAAACGGTTGGGAGGACGGGTTGCCCAGTACCAGGCCAGAGCCGTTCAACGGCACATACGGGCCGAACAGCGAATCGGCGACGAAGCCGTATACCCCGTCCGGGCCGGTTACGCCGTCGGCGTAGGTGAAGGTGTGGCTGATGGTGAACAGGTAGTACTTGCCGTCCTGGAACACGAAGTGAGGGCGTTCGGTCTGGTCGTTGACGCCGACCGCGGTCAGCAGCGGTGGCAGCATTTCCCAGTCGTCACCGTCTTCGTCGCGGGCCACGGCGATCCCGACGCAGGCGGTCTGGAAGCGCGAGTTGCCGACCTCTTCATAGCCGGGTGGCACGTCGCCGATTTCGGCGTTACCGACCTTGTGCGAGCCGCGTTCGCCGGCCACGTTGCCTTCGAACAGCATGTACAGCTTGCCGTCTTTCGGGTCGCGAAACGGCCATGGATCGCGAAAGCCCCAGAAGGCGTTTTGCGCTTCGGTCTGGTACATCTTGCCGTCCGCCTCGAACAGCGGCTTGACCTTTTCGAAGCCCACCAGGCTGACGCCATGCTCGGTGGTCACCACGCGGCCACGCACCTTGACGATGGTCGCGCCGGGCGTGACGGCGGTGTAGTACAGGTCCACTTCGCCTTGTTCGTTCAGCAGGATCGGTGTGCCAGCCCATTCGCGCACGGTGGGTGAAACCCCTTCAGCCATCACTCGGCCGCCGAGCTTCCAGTCTTTGCCAGTGCGAGAAAACCAGTAGTACATCTTTGCCCGGCCATGGCGATCGTTCCAGTCGCGGATGACGTCGTAGTTGCCATTCTGATCGAAGTATTGCGGGTCGTTCGGGTGGCGATCCGCAGTGAGGGTGAAGATCACCGACCAGCCGTCAACGGAGGTGATGTTGCCGTCGATATCACGCAGCGGCATGGTGTCCCAGATAAAAACCTCGTCACTCAATACCGGGAAGTTCGCACTGACCAGTGGCTGGGTGGTGGTGGGGTCGTCCGCACGCACTTTAAGCGCATCGGCTCGGGTCCACAGGCTGGGTTGATGGGGTGTTTTTCCAAATTTCGAAGGGGTGTTTTTCATAGGAAACCTCGTCCATGTAGGGATTCAAGTCACTGTATTTATATACAGTAATTCGAATTTAAAAGACTCGGATCTGTGGGTCAAGGATAAAAATGCATTTATGCATTTTTTGAGTTTTTCATTCAGCTGATACGTTTCACCTTGTCCCGTTTACAGAAGTTATTCCATCGGCGTGGCGCAGTGATGGCCATGAGCGAGAGGGTGGTTAGTTCAAGCCACGCATGAACTGGTCACTGATCAGGTCAGCCAGCATCCGCACGGGTTCGGTAAGGCTTTGGCGAGAACGGTGTATGAGTCCGATATCCCGGTGAAAGGTGTGTATGCCCAGATCGAGTGCTCGAACACCCATAGGCCACTCCGGATCTCTGCACGTTTGCGGCACCAATGCGACGCCTACGCCCTTTTTGACTAATTGAAGGATGGCCTCCAGCTCATCCAACTCGCACACCTCGTGCAGCGTGAAATGCATCTGCCGCACAAAACGATCAACCTGCCTGCCGCCGAACGATGAGCGGTCATAGCGAATGAAAGGATGGCTGGACAGCAGTGCCGACCAGTCTTCACCGGGCACTTCGCTTGGGACGATCAGCCGGTAGGGCTCCTGCGCCAGCGTCGTCCAGTGCAGGTCACTCTGGAGCGAGAAGGGCGGGCGAATGATGGTGGCCATGTCGATCTCGCCAGCGTCGACGAGGTTGACCAATTCCATCGACAGCCCTGGAATGACTCGCGTGCGACATTGCGGGCATTGCTGGTGAAACCTGGCCAGCGATTCGGGCAAATATGAGCGCTGCACCGACGCGATAGCGCCGATAGTCACCCGCTCGTGGGTGGGTTGTCCCATCGTCGAGGAACCCAGGTTGTCGTAAAGATTGAGCAACTCCTGAGCTTGCAAGAGTACCTGGTGGCCCATTCTATTGAGATGCGCAGAGCGTCCTTTTCTGTCGAAAATTTCGACGCCCAGTTCAGCTTCGAGGCGCTGGATTTGCACGCTCACAGCGGCCTGGGTCAGGCCGATTCTGTTGCCGGCAGCGGCAAAAGTGCCTTCCCGCGCAACAGCGATGAGTGTCTTGAGTTCTTTGATCATTCATAAATATTAATTGTGTTTCTAAGAAATATATATTGATTTTTATGTTGGGTTTTCCGTCCTACGATGTTTTCCATTCCCGGCAACGGCTGAGCCAAGCGAGGCAATGACGGGGGAATGTTCGCCAAACCCACAAAAAAAGCACTGGAGATCTGATGAGCCTCTCGCCATTCCACCTCGCAATACCTGTTTACGACCTGGCTTCAACACGGACCTTCTACGGTGAGGTTTTTGGTTTAGAAGAAGGGCGGTCCAGCACTCAATGGGTCGATTTCAATTTCTATGGTCATCAACTGGTGATTCACGAGCATCCCAAAACCGCCTCTCAAGAAAGTGTTCATAGCAATCCGGTCGATGGTCATGATGTTCCTGTTCCGCACTTCGGCATCATTCTGGGTTGGGAGCAATGGGAAGCGCTGGCCGAGCGACTGAAGTCGTTTGGTACCGAATTTGTGATCGAACCGTACATTCGTTTCAAAGGTCAGGTTGGCGAGCAAGCCACCATGTTCCTGTTTGATCCTTGCGGCAATGCCCTTGAATTCAAGGCGTTCAAGGATATGGGCCAGCTCTTCGCGAAATAAGAACACCCATGGCACAGCTGAGCTGTGCCATGGGGGCTCACGTGAGCTGCAAGCTCATGACTCTAGCAACTGCTGATAACGCAGACCTTTCATACCAACAAGAAGGCTAGACATGAAACGTATTCCCTTGGTGTGGCAAATCGTTGCCGGGCTGTTGCTTGGCGTGCTTGTCGGTTGGTACTTCAATACCCATCCGCTCTATCAGGCATGGGTCAGCGTGCAGGTTCTGAAACCGCTTGGTGACATCTTTATCAAGATGATGAAGATGGTCGTTGTGCCAATCGTGTTCTGCTGCATGATTCTGGGCATTGCAGGTGGCCCAGACAGCAAGTCATTTGGCCGCATGGGTGTGCGCTCGCTCGGTTATTTCTTTGCGATTACCGCGCTGGCCGTCGTCATAGGCTTGTGTTTCGCAAATATCTTCGAACCGGGAACAGGTACCGATATTTCCGGTGTTTCGCACGGTGCCGCATCCATCACGCTGGAGCCGCCGAAAGGAGCGCTGGTAATATTGCAGAACATCGTGCCCGATAACGTATTGGCTGCGATGTCCGAGGGGAAATTGCTGTCGGTGTTGTTTTTTGCCGTGCTGTTCGGCTTGGCATTGAACGCCTTGCCGAAAGAGAAAAACGCACCGGTCATCGCACTGCTTCAAAGTGTTTGCGATGCGATGTTCAAGGTTGTCTCCATGGTTATGGCTTATGCGCCTGTGGGTGTGTTCGGCATGATCGGCGCGACCGTGGCGACGTTTGGTTTCGCTTCCTTGTTGCCATTGCTCAAGTTGATTGGTGTTGTGTACCTGGCGCTGATTGTTTTCGCGTTGGTGGTACTTGGCGGTATCTGTTACTTGATAGGCGAAAACATTTTCAAGTTGATCCGGTACTTGCGCGATGAGTTGATGCTCGCATTCTCAAGTGCCGCCTCAGCCGCAGTGATGCCGCAGTTGATGACAAAAATGGAAAGTTACGGCGTGCCGCGTCGGATCGTCAGTTTCGTGGTGCCGGTGGGGTATGCGTTCAACCTCGATGGTGCGTCGATTTTTCTTGGGGTGGCGACGATCTTTGTCGCGCAACTCCATGGCATCGACCTGTCGTTATCCCAGCAGATCCTGTTGGTGGTGACCATGGTGCTGACTTCCAAGGGCGCAGCAGGGGTGCCAGGTTTCGCCATCATCATCTTGTCAGCGACATTGGCCTCAGCAGGTCTTCCACTGGAAGGCGTCGCGTTGATCGCTGGCATTTTCAGGATCATCGACAGTGGTACCACTACGTTGAACGTGTTGGGCAATGCCATTGCGCCGTTAGTCATCGCCAAGTGGGAAAAGGTCGAGCTCAGACCTTCAACGGATTATCCAGCCGCACGGGTCTAGTCGTTTGCAGGAGCAACGATAGGCGAGAACGCAGGAGGTCATTCGTCAGGTATTGCTAATGTTTTGTAGACGACCGGTCTAGTTTTGGATAGGCTCTCGTCATTATGAAAAAATCTAATCTGGACATGCGACAGCACATCATCGATGTAGCGAAGACACTGATGACCCACAAGGGCTATACCGCCGTCGGTCTTATGGAAGTATTGACGACGGCGGGCGTGCCCAAGGGCTCGTTTTATCACTACTTCCGCTCCAAGGAGGAGTTCGGCCAGGCACTACTGGAAGAGTATTTCCAAGAGTATATCGGTCGGGTAGACATCGTCATGGCAGCGCAAGGGACTGGCGCCGAGCGGCTGATTGGCTACCTGAGTTACTGGGCGAAGACACAGGCGTTCGATCATCCCGAGGAGAAATGCCTGGTGGTGAAACTCGGCGCAGAAGTGTGTGACCTCTCGGAGGACATGCGCAGCGTACTTGAAGAGGGCACCGCACTGATTATCCAGAGGATCACCCGGTGTGTTGAACAGGGGATGGCCGATGGCTCCATCACGTCGACCCAGAACGCCGAGACATTGGCTGAATCGTTGTATCAACTGTGGCTTGGGGCTTCACTGTTAGTGAAGGTGCGAAACACAACGGCTGCTTTCGAAACGGCGCTGAACACGAGTAAGCGCCTGCTGGCATAGGGGCGTTTTTTTTACCACTTTACTAGACGACCGGTCTAATTTATCGAGAGGCTTTATGACCGATATCACCACGGATACCGACCTTTTTTCTCCCATGCATCTGGGGGCGCTGCAATTGGCTAACCGGATAGTCATGGCGCCCGTCACACGTAGCCGGATGGCCGACGACGGTGTGCCAAATGAAATGCACGCCACTTACTACGCTCAACGTGCCAGTGCCGGCTTGATCATTGCCGAAGCGACGAACATTTCTGCCCAAGGACGTGGCTATGCCATGACTCCGGGAATCTGGTCGCAAGAACAGGTGGCCGGCTGGAAAAAGGTCACCGACGCAGTGCACGCGGCGGGCGGCAAAATTGTCAGTCAGTTGTGGCACGTGGGACGTTTTTCCAGTGTCGAGTTGCAACCCAACGGCGAAGCGCCGGTAGCGCCTTCGGCGATCAAGGCTGAAGGTAGCACCTACACCGAAAATGGCTTTGTCGAGGTGTCGACGCCTCGTGCGCTGCAAACCTCGGAGATCCCAGGGATCATCGAGCAATACAAGCGGGCCGCCGAGAACGCCAAGCGAGCCGGTTTCGATGGCGTAGAAGTGCATTCGGCCAACAGCTATCTGCTCGATCAATTCCTGCGTGATTCCACGAACAAACGCACCGATCAATACGGTGGCTCCATTGAGAACCGGGTGCGACTGACCTTGGAAGTCACCGAAGCCGTGGTTTCGATATGGGGTAACGACCGTGTCGGTATTCGCCTTTCACCGGTGACCCCTGATGCCGGTAATACGCCTCCTGACAGCAATGTCATGGCGACTTATGGCTACCTGATCCAGCAGCTCAATCAATTGAACCTGGCGTACCTGCATTTTGTTGAGGGCGCCACGGCGACCTCCCGCACCGTGCCCGAAGGCGTGGACCTGGATGCACTGAGTGCCCAGTTTGAAGGGCCATTCATAGGCAATAACAACTATGACCTGGCGATGGCAATCGAACGCCGGGCGCAGGGCCGGATCGATGCGGTTGCATTTGGTCGCTTGTTCATTTCCAACCCCGACCTCGTCGAGCGGCTGCGTCGCGGTATTGAGCTAACCATCGCTCCACGCGAGAGTTACTACGGCGGGGGTGCAAAAGGTTACATCGATTGGCCAACCGCTGACGCCTCAATAGCAAGGTCCCGCGTTAATTAAGGCGCAGGCGTCGCAATAGCAGTCATTGCAAAAAGGTATTGAACATGAATTACCTGCAAAACAAGGTAGTCATCGTCACGGGCGCATCCTCAGGCATCGGCGCGGCAACCACCCGGGCGCTGGTAGCGCAAGGTGCGCGTGTGGTTGCCGCCGCCCTTGATGAAGAAGCGTTGGAGTCTTTCGTCGCTGACCTGCGCGAGGCCGCAAGTGAGGTGGTCGCGTTTACTACTGATGTGACTCAACCGGATCAAACCCAGGCACTTGCCAGGTTTGCCCGTGAAACATACGGCGCCATCGACATTCTGGTGAACAACGCTGGCCTGATGCTTTTTTCCCGTTGGGTTGATCTGGCCGTGCAGGATTGGGAAAAGATGATCGATGTGAACATCAAGGGTTACCTCAACATGACGGCTGCAGTATTGCCGTTCATGTTGGAACAGAAGTCCGGGCAGATTCTCAATATGGACTCTGTTGCAGGGCATCAGGTAGGGCCGTCTGCGGGTGTCTACAGTGCGACCAAGTTTTTCGTCCAGGCCATGACCGAGTCCATGCGCAAAGAACTTGGCGTGCAGCACGGTATTCGCGTTAACACGATCAGCCCTGGCGTCATCAATACAGGGTGGGCGGACAAGGTCAGTGATCCGCAGGGGCGCAAGGCTGCCCAGGCGCTGAACCGGATTGCTATTGGGCCTGACGATGTCGCCCGTGCAGTGATTTACGCGCTCAACCAGCCGGAAAACGTCACCGTCAATGACTTGATCATCTCGCCGACGCGCCAGGATTGGTAGCGGGCGGCGGTCATTGACTCATTCAGCAAGACCCCTCGGCTATGTCAGGCGAGCGGTGTGGCATCTCATCCCCCATGAAAGGAAAAACAAGCATGTCGAAGAATATCAAGGCAGTACCCACCCACGAGTACGACGCTGTCATCGCCACAGCCAATCAGTACGTGGAAGGTCTGCGTACCGGTAATGCTCAAAGCGTTGCACAAGCCTTCCATCAAGACGCAGTGATGTATGGGTTCACCAATGGCGAGTTGCTCGGCGGCCCGATCAACAAGCTGTTTGATTTCGTTGCGAAGAACGGCGGCGCACCCCAAATCACCACTCGCCTTGACGTATTGGCAATTACGCCGAGCACCGCAGTAGTACGTGTCGATATGGAAAACGATGCGATTGGCGCCGATTACAACGACTACCTGACACTGATCAAAATTGAGGGTGTCTGGAAGGTGATTGCCAAGGTGTATCACCAGTTCGACGCGTAAGCATCAACCGATCCCGGCACCCCTGATGCCGGGATCGCCGGGCTGTCTATTCAAAGGGTCATACGATGCCAATGGTTGAATTCTCCGCTGTTTTGAACGCCGTGCACAACGCGCCTGAAGCGTGATGAAGAAGTTTGGTGAGATCCAGCAATGGCACCCTGCGATTGTCAAAAGCAGCCTCGAAGACGGCGAGTCCGATGGGGCTGTTGGGTGTCTGCTTGCTCAGTGTCGATGAGTCCAACGGTAGGCCCTTAAAAATAATGAACCCTGCCTGCGCCTGTGCACCCAAAGTTACATAACCTGGAGGTGCATCATGCAAACCACTTACTTCTGGATAGGCCTGGCAGTGATCCTCGTACTGCTTGATGCGTGGATCATCAACAGCATCTGGCGCAGCGATAACGCCTCGGCGAGCAAGGCAGGCTGGAGTGCGGTAGTCGTGGTCCTGCCGTTCCTGGGCGCCGCCATATGGGCGATTGCCGGCCCAAGGGGTGTCACCAAGGGGCCGTCTTCTCCCGAGCACAGCAAGGGCTGAGTCCGGGCCGCGCTATGAACAACCCAGGCCCCGACGACTTACAGAGCCGCAACTACCCGGTACCGGAAGATATGGCCTTGCAGCGCAAGGTCTGGCGCTTTGAGCGGGTGGGTTGGTACGCGCTGCTGGTGCTGATGGGGCTGAGCCTGGCGGGCCTGTTTTCCAGCGGGCCGCTGAGCACCCGCCAAGTGCGCAGTGCCGATGGACAGTTGCGCGTGGAGTACCAACGCTTTTTGCGCAATGGCGCCTCCGATGGGCTGGTGATTCATGTGCAAGGCAAGGCCCAAGAACCCCTGGAGGTCGAGTTGAGCGGTGAACTGCTGCGCGGCTTCAATATCGAGATGCTGCAGCCTCAGCCGCTCAAGGCCAGGGCTGCCGGGGAGGGTGTAAGCGTCTGGATGCTGAGTGACAGCGCTGGCCAGGCCGTGTTGTACCTGACCTTGCGCAGCGACACGATGGGCAGTGTGGATACCCAGGTGTCGCGACCAAAAACGGGCGCGTCCGTGCGCTTTTCTCAGTTCATCTACCCTTGAACGCCTGCTCCACTCCTACCGGCGTGAGCGGCACAGTTTTTCGATCAAGGTGATCAACGAATCATGGCCCACGGGCTTGCTGACATGCGCATTAAAGCCTGATTCAGTCGCCTTTTTCTGGTCATTGCCTGCGCCGTAGCCGGTCAATGCAATGGCGGGAGCCTGTCGAAGGTGGCCTACTTTACGCAGCTTCTGCATCAGCTCATGGCCATTCATTTTCGGCATGCCGATGTCCGAAATAATCACGTCGTAATGGGCATCCCGGGCTGTTTCAAGCGCGCTTAACGGGTCGCTGAAGGCGCTCACTTGGGCGCCTTCCATTTCCAGCAGCATGTTCAGCACCTCAAGGACTTCGGCTGAATCATCGACCAGTAAAACCTTGAGGCCATTGAGGCGCTGATCTTCATTCTGGGTAGCGCCGCTATCGAGTAGATGATCCTGCTGTTCGCACAGCGGCAACCAGATCGAGAAGGTGCAACCAAAGCCCAGCCCTCGCGAGTGCACACTCACCGAACCACCATGGGCCTCCACCAACTGCCGTACCAGCGACAAGCCAATGCCCAGGCCTTCACGCTGGTGGGTCTGGTGCTGGTTTTCCGCTTGCCCGAACAGGTCGAAGATTTTCTCCAGACTGTCTGCGGCCAGGCCTGCGCCGCTGTCGATGACGTCCAGTTGCGCGCGCCCGTCCGAGCGGCTGACCACCAACTGCACCTGGCCGTCTTCGGGGGTGAATTTCAGGGCGTTGTTGACCAGGTTCCAGATCACTTGCTCGATGCGCGTGGGGTCTACGTCAACGATCAACGGGCCCGGCACCGAAGGTGTCTGAAGGCTGACCTGGCGACGATGACCGTCGGCAAGGACCACGCTGTGAATGTCCTTGAGGGTGCGAATCAGGTCGATCGGTTGCTTTTTCAGCTTCAGTTTGCCCGTGCGAACCCGGGCGACATCCAGCAGGTCGTCAATGATCCGCGCCTGGCTGGACACCGCTTCGCAGATGGTATTGACCGCCTTGATGGCCGGGCCCGCAACCTTGGTGGCGGGCAAGCGCCGCAACAGTTCGGCGTTCAGCTGGATCAGGTTCAACGGATGCTTGAGTTCGTGGGACATCACCGCGAAGAACTCATCCTTGAGATGGCTGTTGGTCTGGGTTTCCTTCAAGCGCTGATTCTGTTCGTCCTGGGTGCGTTTGTGGCCGGTAAGGTCCCGGGCAATCTTGACGTAGCCGCGCAAACTATTGCTTTTGAGCTGGGTGACCTCGCCGCTGCAATAGAAGCGGCTGCCGTCCTTGCGCACATGCCAGCGTTCATCTTCGCCACGCCCATGTTCGCGGGCGGTGCGCAGTTCTTTCTCCGGCACGCCAGCGGTGCGGTCTTCCGGGGAGAAAATCAGATCGTAGTAAGCGCCCAGCACCTCGTCCTTGGTGTAGCCGAAGATCAGTTCGGCACCGGTGTTCCAGTCGGTGATGGCGCCATGGTCATCGAGGATGATGATGGCAAAGTCATGGGTGCTCTCGGCGACCAGGCGCATGCGCTCCTCGCCCAGGCGCAGTTCCTCTTCGGCCTGACGCCGCTTGGTGATATCAATGAAGGTCAGCACGGTGCCATCAATGTGGTCTTCACTGGAGCGGTAAGGCAGCAACCGCGCAATGTACCAGCGGTCGTCGTTGCTGCTGATTTCCCGCTCGATCAAGCTCAGGGACTCAAACACGGTGGCGGCGTCTTCGGTCATTTGCGGGTAATTGAGGCGGTGGGTGATGTCCAGCAATGAGCGTCCGGTGTCCACCGGCAACATACTGAAAATATCCGTGGCCCGTGGCGTGAACCAACGGATGCGCATGTTGCGGTCGACAAAGACCGTGGCGATGTCGGTGGACGCGATCAGGTTGGTCAGGTAGTCGTTGACCTTGTCCGTCTCTTCCACCTTGGTCTTGAGCTCGAAATTGACGGTCAGCAATTCTTCGTTGATCGACTGCAACTCTTCCTTGCTGGTTTCCAACTCCTCGGTGGCCGAGCGCAGTTCTTCGTTGACGGCCTGCATTTCTTCGTTGGAGGCCTTGAGTTCCTCGCTGGAGACTTCCGCCTGTTCGATGGTGTCCTGCAGGTGCAACTTGGTGCGTTGCAGCTCGCGCTCCAGGTTGCTCATGATCGCGTTTTCGGCCTGGCTGACGGTGTCGATGTCGGGCAGCTGTGGGTCGACGGCGGTTTCCTGGAAGATCACCAGCACGTAGTCGTTTTCGGTCGCTTCATCGCGGTAGGGGCGGGCGCTGATGTCCACCAGGAAGGGGCCTTGCTCGCGTTGGATGCGGATCTTGCGCGAAGACACCGGGCTATTCGATTGCTGGACCTGAAACAAGGTGGTGCGGATATCGAGGCGTAAATCGGGATGCACCAACGTCAGCAGGTTGTGCGTCACCTCGCCGGCCACGTAGCGCAGGAATCGACCTGCGCCTTCGCTCATGTGCAGGATATCGGCCTGCATATTCACGATAACGCTGGGCGGCGCGGCTTTTTCCAGAGCGCGCAGATGGATGTCCGCGAACGAGACCTTGCTGGGCGCCTTGGTTTCAATCGCCAGCGTCGTGGCGCTCGGGCGCAGATAGCCGCCTCGCGGCATGGTCGGGGCGCGGCGCACGGCGGACGAGCCGGCACGCACCCTGAAAATGCGGTTGCGCTTGTCCACCGGTACAAACAGGTCCAGGCAGCCGTCGGCCGACTCCGAGGAGCCGAGGAACAGGTAGCCACCGGGACGCAACGCGAAGTGGAACATTTGCAGGATGTCGCGTTGCACTTCGCGGTCCAGGTAGATCAACAGGTTGCGGCACACGATCAGGTCGATCTGCGAGAACGGTGGGTCGGCCAACAGGCTGTGTTTGGCGAACAGCACCTTTTCGCGAATTTCCTTGCGCACCCGGTAGTGCTGGTTCTTCTCCTTGGCAAAGTACTGGCGCAACCGTTGAGGCGGTACGTCGGTGATGATCGCTTCGGGGTACACGCCGTTGCGGCCATGGGTAATGGCCCGCTCATCAATATCAGTGGCAAACACCTGCATCTTTGCACCGCTGGCGTCCAGCGCCAGTTGCTCGGCCACCAGCATCGCCAGGCTGTAGGCCTCTTCGCCGGTGGAGCATCCTGCCGACCAGATACGCACTTCCTCACGGTGCGGCACGCTGTCTTCCAGTGACTTCACCAGGTTGGGGATTACGTCTCGCTCAAGCGCTTCGAAGGCCTCGCGGTCGCGAAAGAAGTTGGTCACGCCAATCAGCATGTCGCCCAGCAAAGCCTTGGTTTCGTCCGGGTTGGCCTGGAGGAAGTTGTAATAGGTGGCGAGGTCGGGTTGGGCCGTGACCTGCAAGCGCCGCTCGATACGACGCAACACCGTGGCGCGCTTGTAATGCTTGAAGTCATGCCCGGTACTGGCGCGCAACTGGATTAGAATATCCAGCAACAGCTGCTCGGCCACGGCGGCATCGCGTTCGGTACTGGGTGGGGTGGTCTTGATCTCAGGGTCGTTGGCGGTGGGCAGCACAATCGACTGGGCATTGCGCCACAGTTCCAGCAGCTTTTGCGGCATTTCCACCACCGGCAGCACCAGATCGACCATCTGGGTTTCGATGGCCGCCAGCGGCATGCCATCGTACTCGGCGTCTTCCGGCGCCTGTACCAGGGTGATACCGCCTTGTTCTTTGATCCGCGACAGCCCCACCGCACCGTCTGAGCCGGTACCAGACAGGATCAGGCAAAACGCGCGTTCTTTATGGGTGTCTGCCAGGTCGCGAAAAAACAGGTCGATGGCAATGTGCGATCCACCTTCGCGCACGGCAGGCGAGACCGCCAGGTAACCATCGTTCATCTTCAAGAGCTGCGCCGGGGAGATGACGTACACGTGATTCTTTTCGATGGGCGTGGCGTCATTGACCTGCGACACCGGCATGCGGGTCGTTTCCTGGATGATCTTGTCTGCCACGCTTTGATGGTCGGGCGAAAGATGCAGGACCACCACGAAGGCCATGCCGCAGTCTTTGGGCATGTGCTCGAAGAACGCTTTCACGGCTTGCAGCCCGCCCGCCGAGGCACCGATACCCACCACCGGGAAATTCAAGTTACTGGGGGTCAGATCTTTGCGTTGCGGAACGTTGGGGGACCGCGGGGGGGCAGACTTCATAAATACCAACCTTGGATAACGGCGCACAGGAAGACGGGTGTAGGGGGAAGAACTTGAACAACGTGGGCGAGGGCTGAACCGACAGTGAAATATAGCTGAAAACCTGCTGCCAACAAAAAAAGCCTTGAAGCCACCCGGTCATTCGACGGACCACTTACTGCCGGTTGAGGCGCGCAACCTGCGGAAGGTTTAATCAAACTGACGAGTGGCCATCGCGGTTGCACGGTTATCCGATTTTCTGAAAATCCGTCTGAACTTCGCTTCCTGGCGAACCCTCGCAAAGAGAAACCCACCCAGGAGACGTTCTGATGAACAGCTACCCAAAACCACCCTTCAACGCCCAGCAACAGCCCGTACCCGGTGAGCAGCGCAAGATGGACCCGATGCCCGATTGCGGTGAGCAGTCATACCAAGGCTCGGGCCGGCTCGCCAATAAAATCGCCTTGGTCACCGGGGCCGACAGCGGCATCGGACGGGCCGTGGCCATTGCCTTCGCACGTGAAGGCGCGGACGTGGCGGTGTCGTATCTGGATGAACATGAAGACGCCAAGGAGACCGCACGCTGGGTCGAGGCGGCGGGTCGTCAATGCCTGTTACTGCCCGGCGACCTGGGCGATGCGGCGCAGTGCACGGCCATCGTCAACGACACCGTGGAGAAGTTCGGCCGCATCGATGTGCTGGTCAACAACGCAGCGTTCCAGATGACCTATCAATCGCTGGAAGACATCCCCGACGAGGACTGGGTGAAAACCTTCAACGTCAACATCACCGCGATGTTTCGCATCTGCAAGGCCGCGCTGCCGCATATGGCCGAGGGCAGTTCGATCATCAACACCAGCTCGGTCAACTCCGATATGCCCAACCCCAGCCTGTTGCCCTATGCGGCCACCAAGGGCGCGATTGCCAACTTCACCGCCGGCCTGGCGCAGATGCTCGGCGAGCGGGGGATTCGCGTCAACAGCGTGGCACCCGGGCCTATCTGGACGCCGTTGATCGTCTCGACGATGACGCCGGACATGGTGAAAAACTTTGGCGGCAACACCCCATTGGGACGCCCAGGCCAGCCAGTGGAAGTGGCGCCGATCTATGTGCTGCTGGCGTCGGATGAAGGCAGCTACATCTCCGGCGAACGCTACGGCGTGACGGGTGGCAAGCCGATACTTTGATCAGTGATTGAGGAGGGCAGTATGAGCGAAGCCTCGAAGCACCACGAACCGAATCCTTCTGAGCGCAAGGTGCGCCCGCCGGCGGCTAAGCGAAACGATAAATCGCGGGCACCGCCAGGCGGACAACAGGCAAAGGAGCAAGGCGGTGTTGCTCCGGGAGGGCCTTCGACAGACCCTGAGTCAGGGGCGTGAACGCGAGGGGATATACACTCGGCCTGACATCCTGATGGGTTGTCAGGCCGCTATCGCAGGCTGACGTTATTTGCGCTTGGAACGATGAATTCGCATCCACTCCCGATAGGCCACTGTACGCTGCGCATCCGCACGTTTCTTCGCCTCGGTAAACCGTGCCCACGTCTGCGCATCGCCGCTGTAGGACTCAATGATCTCGTACGCCAACGCGTCCAATCGATCCGCTTCGAAGAACATCTCGGCGTTTCGCGTGACCTCGTCGTCCCGCCTGTTTGTAGTTGTGTAACCAAGAGTCTGACTGTTCATCCTCTGAGGCCCTCCGCCCATTGAATCTGTGCCGCGCCACTCCAGCGCACCTGGGTAATGCCGTATTTCTCCGCCATCGGTTTGGACACACGCTTGAACGTGTGTTGCCCGAATTTGGGGATCACCGCCACACCAGCGTCACAACTGGCCCAATGCCAAGCCTCGGCATTGTCCATGCGCGGTGCGCGCACGATGAAGGACTTGGGCTCGCCATGCAGCTGGTACTCGATAGTGAATAGGTCGTTGTGTTTCATGAGGCCTCCTTGATACTCATGAACTACAGATATTTGACGTCAAAAATAATTCAAATAAGTTGTCCGACAATTCGATGGCTGGGCGCAAGGCATGGATGAAGCCTAATCATCTACCGTAAAGGTGACCCATCCGGGCCCATCGGCCGGGCGTTGCAGCTCGGCGATGACACCGCTGACGGAGGATCCGTCGGGCAAATTGACGGTGATAAAGTTGGGATTGCCTGGCCAATCCATTGGCGTGTCAAAGTCCAGGCGCGCGATGGTCGGTTTACCGCTACTTGTCATTTGGATGCTTTTTGATTCGTTAAGGCATTCATCTGAATGTGTTCCAAGATGGCGCGAGGCAGTGATGACACTGGCAATACCTTGGTAATCGTAAGACATGCTGGGTTACCTCATAAAGGGGGGACAACGAAGATCAAATGTGGGAGCGGGCTTGCTCGCGAAAGCGGTGGATCAGTCACATCAATGTTTAATGGACCGACGCCTTCGCGAGCAAGCCCGCTCCCACAGAGGAGTTGTGCTTGACTGGCTGCTATTCGGGATTTGCCCCGTTTTCATTTGTGACGAGCCGAATATTTGCGCGCAACGACAACGCCGCCCACTAGCAGCGCTGCGCCTATTGCAACCATCCCATAGGGCGTACGGCGGGTTTGCCGCCAACCGCCTTCCACACGACGTTCGCCGCTTGCCGGGGTGTAGAGATTGCCTGCCGACGTCGCGGTGCGCTGGCTGCGCTCCAGGCCGAGGCGGGTGAGCCAACCGGATAACCGGGCAAAGCCGGGCAGCAAAAAATGCGCGACGCGGGCCACGGTGGCAGCGCTGCCTACCGTGGTGCTGTCCCTCGGTTGCAGCGCACAGGCCACCATCGCTTGCGCGACTTTATGTGGGTCGTAGACCGGTGGCGGTGGCGTCAACTCGTGGCCGGTAAAATTGCCGCCATCGCGAAAGCCCGGTGTGTCCATCACGGCGGGATAGATGTCGCACACATGAATATCCGGGTAGTCAGTCAGCTCGCCGCGCAGTGCCTCAGTCAGGCCGCGCAGGCCGTATTTACTGGCCGAGTAGGCGACGGCATAGGGCTGGGCTACCCAACTGCCCAGCGACAAGGTGTTGATCAGAGTGCCGCGGTGCTGGGCTTTGAAATAGGGCCACGCCACGTGGGCGCCGCGCAGGTACCCGAGCAGGTCGGTTTGCAGCACCTGTTCGTGGGCTTCCAGGGGCGTGTCCTCGAAACTGCCGACGGCGCCTACTCCGGCATTGTTGATCCAGATATCGATGCGGCCATTGCCGAAGGCCGCCGCTTGTTCGGCAAGGGCGCGCATCTGGTCGCCCTGGGTTACATCGGTTTTAACGGCGATGGCCTCGGCGCCACGCGCAGCGCATTCCTCGACGACCTCTCCCAAGGCCTTTTCATCTCGGGCCGCCAATACCAAGCGGGTACTTTGCTCGGCAAAGGCGTGAGCAGCCGCGCGACCAATGCCACTGGAGGCGCCGGTGATCACCACGGTCTTGCCGTGCAGTTTCCCCTTGGCCTGCATGACGCCAGGCGAATCCTCGGGCACGTGGACGGGCACGGGGTGCAGTTGCAGGCGGGTACCGTCAGTCAGTACCAGGGTCAGGTTCTCGAGGGTGCCAGCGACGCGGTCGGGAAATACCGGTTCGCCTGTGGCGTCGAGCTCATCATAGATAAACGTCTGGCCCTCAAGCCATCCGACTGCTGTCATCAGTTCAGGGCCCAGGTAGTACTTTCCGTCCAGGAAAAACCCGCTGAAGTTCGGTGTGCGCTCCAGGTTTTCCACGGCGTATCGCTCGCCAGGCCTCATTCCGGTTGCGGTATCAATCATCATGACATCCTCCTTTGGCTGGTCTTGGGGTAGAGAAGGGCCCGCAAATGATCGTTCAATCCAAATGACTGAATGGCGGTGTCAATGTTGATGGGCCTTCAGGGTCGGGTCGGCGATCTGGATAACCGTGCCCTGGCGCCACGCGTCCGCGCCGGGCGCGATGGGCGGCGCGGGGATATCGGCACGCGTCTTTTTCTTGTCGGCACTGTCGATGCCCAGTCGTTTATCTCGTTCGGCGACCATACGCGGGTCAGCCTGGCCGTCTGCGGTAAACCCCATCATCAACTGAGGCACGCCTAACGGCAGGCGTTTATCCAGATCGGTATGCCAGGTGTGCCAGGTCTTGCCGTAGGTGTGCACCAGCTTCTCCATCAGCGCATGTTCCGCCGCCTCAGGAATGCCCGGCGCGACCAGTTGCCCTGACTTCACTTCATGCACATGGCTATGCCACAACGCCTTTTCAGGCGCGGGCAGCGTGTTGAACTGCGCCTCGCTGATGATGTACTCCACGCCCATCAACTTGGCATCCTTGCGGTTGCCGTCGTAGATCACACACTGGATGACCTCCTCGTTGAGGATTGCGCAGTAGTGATGGGCTTCCATTTGCACATCGGGATGGCCGTTGTAGAAGTGAAAACCGTCCAGGTAGGCGTTCAGGGCATCAATCGGTGGGCGTGATTGCAGCAGGGCGGCGCCGGCTTCCAGCGTTCGGGTCGAAGGCGTTGTCGGCTTCCCAGGTGCCTCGACATTCGAAGGTGAGTTGTTGCCAGCGCAGGCGCTGAGCAGGGACAGCGCAACTGCGGCGGATAGGGATTTTGTCACTCGATGGGTTGGGGTGTCAGTCATGGTCGGCTGCCTCCTGTTGCCGGTGTGGTCACATTCGATGATCTGCGTCAGGGCTGATCCTGTTCTCGTTGGAAAGACGCGCGTACAGGGCGTTCAAAATGCTTTGAGTTGAACACTCACTCATTCATCAGGTCGTTTTTTATAGAGGCGCTGACAGCGCAATTGCTTACCTGCCAGTGAGGTGTTCATCCCATGCACAAGACTGAAAATCGAGCGTCGACGCTGCTTACCCAATTGCTCCGGGCACGCGGGCCGGGCGGTCAGGAAGACGAGGTGCGCGCCATTTGCCTGGAAAGCCTGACGCCGTTGTGCGATGAGGCCTGGGTCGATCGGGCGGGTAATGTGGTGGGTTTGATCAAGGGCAAGCACAACGATGCCGAGCCTGCCGGTGCGGTTAAAGTCATGGCACATATGGATGAAATCGCCATGGTGGTTAAACGCGTCGAGGCGGATGGCACGTTGCGGGTGACGGCGCTGGGTGGGGCCAACCCGGTCAACTTTGGCGTGTGCCCGGTGGATATCCTGGGGGACACACGCATCCTTCCTGGCGTGCTGTCCTTTGGCTCGATGCACGCCACCAGTAATACGGCACAAGGGGCTGATGTGCTCTCGGGCGATGTGCACTGGAACGACGTTCATGTGATCACGCGATGCACTGCCCAGGCATTGTGCGAGTACGGCATTCGGCCCGGAAGCCGTGTGGTGCTGAGCCGTCATTGGCGTGAGCCCTTCCAAGTGGGCGATGCCATTGCCGCGCATTTTCTGGATGACCGCGCCCCGATTGCTGCCGTTCTGCATACAGCCCAGCTGCTGGCTTCGCGCCGGGAGGCGTTGGCCAGGGATGTCTATCTGGTATTCACCACGCTCGAAGAGGAGTGCAATGCCGGGGCAATGTATGCCGCGTCGACGCTACCCGGCGACACCACCATCGCGGTGGAGGTGGGGCCGGTCATGCAGGAATACGGCACGCGCCTGGCCGTCGACCCGATCATCAATACGGGGGACCAGAAAGGCTATTACACCCGAGCGGTGGTCAACGACCTGGCGGCTGCCGCAGAGCGCTGCGGCTACAGCCCCCAATATGCGCTGTTGGTGGATTTCGCTTCGGATGCCAGTGCGGTCATGAGTAACGGGACCTGCGCCCGCGCCGGCTGCCTGGCCATTCCAACGGAAAATACCCATGGTTATGAATTGATTCTGGATGGGGCGGTGCAGGCCTGTGCCGCGACATTGGCCGAGTACCTTGCAGCCTGATAGACGGTGCAAGGTACGCTGACCGGTGGGGCTCAGATTGGGCCGCTTGGAGAATCTGTCTCCTGCCTGATTTCATCGGCCGCATTGGGTTGCCCCAGCTTGCTGTATTGCTCGCGCAATTTTTGCAACTCACGCGACCCAAGCTTATCCAGGCTTAACGCCGCATTGTGAGCTTCTTTGGTGGCACGAATCAGCTCGTCCAGTTTCAGATGAAGAATATCGTTGTCACGGTTCTGGGTATTCTGGATCAGGAACACCATCAGGAAGGTGATGATGGTAGTGGAGGTGTTGATGATTAACTGCCAGGTGTCGTTGTAATGAAAGTAAGGCCCGGTGAGCGCCCAAACAGCAATCAAGCTGACGGCTGTCAGAAAGGTTTTTGAGCTGCCCGCCTGGTTGGAGAGTTTTTGGCAGAATTTCGCGAACTTCATGGTGCTGTCTCCTGGGGGATGTTCCTCTGTAGACCCCAGCAGAATTTCGAAATTCTTTTTTACAAATCGTTTTTTTTGACAAAAATCAATGAGCAAATCCCTCTTGCACAGGAGCACTCAGCATGTCGGTCGCTGCTTCTATCGTTGAATACCTCAAGCACCATCAGTTGGTCATCACGACGGCGGAGTCGTGTACCGCAGGCAAGATCATCACCTTGCTTTCGCAGGTCGACGGCAGCGGTTCGTGGATCGAAAGCGGGTACGTGGTGTATTCGCCAGAAGCGAAACAGCGGCTGTTGAACGTGCGTCGCTATACCATCGATACCTTCAATCTCACCAGCTGTGAGGTCGCCCAGGAAATGGCCCAAGGCGCGCTGCGCGACAGCCCCGCTGATGTGGCGGTCGCCACCACTGGCCTGCTGGGGCCGGATGGAATTGATGGCATTCCCCCAGGCACTGTCTGTTTTGCCTGGGCCTATCGAAACGGCGGGGCACTGAGTGTTTTCAGTCGCAAGGAACGCTTTATGGGTTCTCGTGAGCAGGTGCAGTTGGCCGCGTCTCTTCATGCATTGAAATGGCTGCCGCATTTTCACCAACGGGCGATGGCCGGTGAACGCGCCTAATGCTGCCAAGTGCGCGCGTTTACGGCTGCGGTTCGATGTCCATCAGCAAGTCGCCGTTGGTCAAGGATTCAGCCTCCTGCACCACGCCACGATAGGCCTGACCATTCCATTCAAAGCTAATCCAGTGGGCCTTCGGCAATAGCTTTGGCCATGGCGGTGCAAGCCGCAACTGCACGCCGGGCGCAGTGCGCACAAGTTGCCCCATGCATTCGCTGGCGAGCGTGTTCACACCGAACAGCGTGTCATGCAGGTATTGAATGTTGACCGGTTGCAACGTTGCGTCAGTAGCGTCTGGCATATCTGTTACCCCACCGATGACAGCCAGAAAGACTGTCTGGCGATGACCATTTCTTCACGTATTTCCCGCACAAGCCGGTTGATCCCCGAAACACCGTGGTAGTGGGCGCGGTTGATGTTGGCGATGGTGAATTGGTCCATACCGTGCGCCGTTACAGTGACTGAAAGGCTGCCGTCCGCGTTGAGTGCGCACTTGACCGCGCACTTGGGAAGGCGAGCGGACAGGGCCGTTTCGATTTCGGCTTTCGTTAACGTATCCATGAGTTCACCGCATAAAGGACTCAGCGCGGTAAGGCTAGCTCATAATGACGGGGCGTAAATACTGGCAAGGTGATGGCTTTGTAAGAAGGGTCGTCCACAACTTTGCGTCGAAAGCCTCTACTTGAAACTTGGGCTGAAGGTTCGCTCGTTGTTAAATCAAGCGGGCAGGATGAGGGGGGATTATAAGGTGTAGCCTGTTCAAACTATTGGGTTTGAAGGGGCAGCCAGGCTGCCCCTCCTACCGTTACTCAAGAACCCGACTTCCGACCGCCGCCGTGGCTGTGCTGGCCACCCTTGCGACCTGCTTCAGAGGCCTTTTCACGGTCGTTGGCGAAGTTCCCGCCCGACGCCTGGCCGCCTTTTTTACCGGCTTCGGAGGCTTTTTCGCGATCATTGGCAAAGTTGCCCGGGTTTTTATTACCTGTAGTCATGATAGTTCTCCAGTCGCTAAGTTTGCGTTTCGTTAGTTGGCCGTTTCGCAACGGACACTTATTCCGATATTGGCTTTTTGAAAAATGTTTTACCGATTTTTCTAACCGGCGACGAACGGTAATTTGGCTGAAAAAAGTTATACAAAGATGCGGTTGATGCGCCGCTTCGTATAACTTTTATTGCCGACCAGCGCTTTGATATTAATCAGATCGAAACGGCTGGTTTAGTTAGCGGTCCTGCCATTCGTCTTTTTCTTCGCACTCTAAAAAAGGGTGTGGTTCCAACGAGGTTCCTAACCTGTGAACGGGAGCTTTTCAGCCATGAAACACAACCCATCCAACCCACAGTACCGGCCGCTCGAGCATCCAGACGCACCCAATGAAGACGGTTGCGTCATCGGCACTGCCGGGCGCGACGAAGACCCCAACGCGACCACCGATTGGGACCACCCCGACAGCGCCGCAACACCCGCTGACGCCAGCATCAAACCCGCCAGCGGTACGCCCGGCATCGACGCCGTGCCCGAGTCGGAAAACCACGGCGCCGATTGAGAGAACTGCCCTACAAGTGCCGTTTCGCTTGGCCTGCAGCGCATTACCGCTGGTCGTGAGGCGCTGGTTTATTTTGAAATTTTCCACGCGTAGGCCACTTCCCATGCAAGGTAGGCGCGCATTCCAGCAGGGCGCCTTTTTCCGTAAGCCTGAGGAGATTTGTTCATGTTTCTACATAACAAGCGACTTCAATACACCGTCCGCGTCGCCGAGCCCAATCCGGGCCTGGCCAACCTTTTGCTTGAGCAGTTTGGCGGTGCCCAAGGTGAGTTGGCGGCAGCGTCCCGTTACTTCACCCAAGCCTTGGCGGAAGACGACCCGGGGCGCAAAGATTTGCTGATGGACATCGCCACCGAAGAACTCAGCCATCTGGAGATCGTCGGCTCCATCATTGTCATGCTCAACAAGGGCGCCAAGGGGCGAATGGCCGAAGGCGTGGAAGAGGAGGGCGAGTTGTATCGTGCCCTCAATGGCGCCGGCAATGACTCGCATATCACCAGCCTGCTGTACGGGGCGGGTTCGCCTTTGACCAACTCTGCCGGCGTGCCGTGGACCGCCGCCTACATCGACACTATTGGTGAACCCACCGCAGACATGCGCTCGAATATCGCCGCCGAAGCCCGGGCCAAAATTGTCTATGAGCGGTTGATGAACGTCACCGATGACCCGGGTGTAAAAGATGCGCTGGGGTTTTTGATGACGCGGGAAATCGCTCACCAGATATCCTTCGAAAAAGCGCTGCATGCGATCCAGCCGAATTTTCCCCAGGGCAAGTTGCCGGGCAAACCGGAGTTCACCCAGGTGTACTTCAACATGTCCCAAGGCGCGGAGAACCTGCGCGGGCCCTGGAACCAGGGTGACGGTTGGGAGTTTGTGGAAAACCCACAACCGGCGGTCGATGGCGGTGACGGCACCGCCAGCGTGCAGTTGGACGCCGACGATGAAGCGGTGCTGAGCGCGATGAAAATCCGCACGCTCTCGGACCCCACCAGCGACCCCACCACCGGCGCTGACCTGGGGGCGGGCCTCAAGCCCAAGCCCGACCTTTGATTGAGAACAGCCGCACGCTGAAGGGCGTGCGGTGCTTTCGACTTTCTTGACGAGGACAACGACATGGCAACCCCACAGGAAAACCTGCTCGACTGGCTACGTGATGCCCATGCGATGGAGCAACAGGCCGAGAAAATGCTCAAGGCACAGTCCGAGCGCCTGGAGAATTACCCCCAACTAAAGGCGCGAATCGACGAGCACATTGAGGAAACCCTTGGGCAGCAGCAACTGATTGACGAATGCCTGACGCGTTTGGGAGGCAGTGCTTCGACCCTTAAAGATGTGGGCGGCAAGCTGATGGCTTTCGGTCAGGCGGTCGGTGGCTCGCTGATGAGTGACGAGGTGATCAAGGGCGCGATGGCCGGCTACGTGTTTGAAAATATGGAAGTGGCCAGCTACACGGTGCTCATCGCGGCCGCGAAGGCAGCGGGTGATGCCGAGACACAAGCGGCGTGCGAAAAGATTCTACCCCAGGAAGTCGCCATGGCTCAGTGGTTGCTCGCGCACTTGCCAGAGCTTACGCAAGCGTTTTTGCAACGCTCTGAGGCGCCTGACACACAAGCCAAGCGTTAAAGACACGTGCGGTGCCCTTGGGGGGCGCCGCGTCCGCTCGGCACAAGATGGCACTGCGCAGCGTTTTCACGGTCCATGGAACACGTACCACGTATCTGGAGGTGAACCTTGGCGACAAAGAAGAAGCCTGTGGTCGACGGTATGGAATTGGCAATGCTGTCTGCCAGCCGCAAAGACCTGTTCTTTGCGGCCATGCAAGCCAGCCACAGTGCAATGATCGTGACCGACCCCGCGGGGCCTGATAACCCGATCATCTTTGCCAACCAGGCGTTCCTGACCCTGACAGGCTTTGAACTGGACGAAGTGATCGGACGTAATTGCAGGTTCTTGCAGGGGCCTCAAACCGACAAAAACGCGCTGCACCAAGTGCAGCGCGCGGTTGAGCAGCACCATGAGGCCTGTGTCGAGGTGCTCAACTACCGCAAGGATGGCTCGACCTTCTGGAACGAGCTGTTCATTTCGCCGTTGTTCAACGAACGAGGGCAACTGGTGTATTTTTTCGCATCGCAGTTGGACGTGAGCCGGCGCCACGACGCAGAACAGCGCGTGCGTCGCGCACAAGACCTGGAAGCGCTGGGGCAACTGACCGGTGGCATTGCCCATGACTTCAATAACCTGCTGCAAGTGATGATGGGTTATCTCGACTTGATCCAGCAGAGCGCCAAGCGCCCCGGTAGCGATCCGCAGCGCATCGTCAACAGTGCCAGCCGTGCCAGGGCAGCGGCGGAAAAAGCTCAGACCCTGACCCAGCAGTTGCTGGCGTTTTCGCGCAAGCAACGGCTCGACAGTCGGGTGATCAACTTGAACAGCTTGCTCAGCCGCCCCGAATTCATGGCACGTGCGCTGCAGGGCGTCGAGTTGCATGTAGAACTTGCCGACGATTTGTGGAACTGCCGCATCGACCCTGTCCAGGCGGAGCTGGCAGTGCAGCACCTGTTATCGAATGCCCAGGATGCTTTGCGCGGGCGTGCGGACCCAGCGGTAACCGTCCAGACCTGCAACGTCCAGGTACCGGGCGATGTCGGTGCCGAGCGTGATGGGTTGACCGAGGGCTGTTACGTGAGTATTTCGGTCTCGGATAACGGCAACGGCATCGACGCAGGTATTCAGGACAAAGTCATGCAGCCGTTCTTCACCACCAAGGAGGAAGGCCAGGGCTCAGGCCTGGGGTTGTCGATGGTGTACGGCTTCGTCAAGCAATCGGGCGGTACGGCGCGGATTCATTCAGACCCGGGCATCGGTACGACGATTCGCTTGTACTTTCCTGCAGATGACAGCCAGCTGTGGGTCGAGCAGACACCCACAGCTATCTCACCGCAAGGTAACGAACGCATCCTGATTGTAGAGGACCGGCCCGAGGTGGCCGAGTTGGCGCAGGTGATCCTGTCTGACTACGGTTACCACACGGACATCGCCCTCAATGCCGCCGAGGCATTGGGCATGCTCAAACAGGCGACTTATGACTTGGTGTTCAGTGACTTGATCATGCCCGGCGCGATGAATGGCGCGGCGTTGGCGCGGGAGGTGTCGCGCTTGTATCCGCACATCAGGATCTTGCTGACTACCGGCTATGCGAAAGACGCGTTGGCCCGCGCGGAGATAGAGGTGCATGAGTTCGAGTTGATTCCCAAGCCGTATCAGCCTGCTGATTTGCCGCGCAAAATCCGGGCGGTGCTCGATACCTGATCGAGCAGGCCAATGCGCTCAAAATGTGGGAGCTGGCTTGCCCGCGAAGGCGGTGTGTCCGTCACTGCATCTGTTACAACACGACCGCCTTCGCAGGCAAGCCAGCTCCCACAGTTGATCTTCGTTGCTTTGAGCATTGCATTCCGCGGGTGCCCGCCCCGCAGAGCTACCTCAGCACCGCCAACGCCAGGTTAAGGGCCAGCACCAGCACAATTGAAAACCCGAATATCCTGCGCGCCCAGCCGGTCGGATCAGTCAGCCGTGTACTGCTGGCCGCCAGGTTGAGCCAATACCCCCCAAGCCCGAGCATCACCACAAAATACAGCGCCGCCATCTGCGCCACCGCGCCCAGCATCAGGGCGCTGGCGAGAAAGGCCAGCATGTGCGCCTGGATCTGCCGATGGGCTTGGGCCAGGCTCAACAGCGGCAAGCCTGCGGCGCGGAAATCCTCGCGGCGCATCACGGTGATGGCGTGTGAATGCGGCATCTGCCAACAACAGAACACCGCGATCAGCAGCATGGCCGTGAGGTCAAACCGCCCGGTGACCGCGCAATAGCCGATCACCGGCGGCATCGCCCCGGAGACGCTGCCGATCAAGGTGGCCCAGTGGGAACGCCGCTTGAGCCAGTAGGTGTAGACCCCCGCATAGATCACCAGCCCGACCATTGCCAGCCCACACGCCAGCGCATTGCTGCCGGCCCACAGCAAGCCAAAACCGCAGGCGCCCAGGACGATCCCATAGCCTGCGGCAGTGGACACCCTGATGGCGCGCAATGCCAATGGCCGATGACAGGTACGCACCATGCGCCGGTCGATGTCGCGGTCAATGCAGTTGTTGATGACACAGCCGCAACCGATTACCAGGGCGGTGCCGAGCAGGGTGGCAAGCCCGTGCGTCACCGAGGCCACATGCCCGCTGGCGGCAAGCAGGTAACCGCCCAGCACCGAGGCCAGGTTACCGACAATAATGCCCGGCTTGGTGAGCTCGATGGCGGTATTGAACAGCCCCCGCCAGTGTTTCAGTGCGCCAGCATGTTGTGATGAATACTGTCCATGATCCATAGCGAAAGCCCCACCAACAGAAGAATGATGATCGCCGAGAAAATCAGCGCAATCAGGTTCCAGCGTTGTTCTTCGGCCGTGTCCAGATGCAGGAAGAACTTGAGGTGGACCACGATTTGTATCGCGCCCAGCGCCACTACCAACCAGGCGGTGACGGTGCGCGGCAGTGACGGGAACATCACCAGGCCGAACGGAATCAGGGTGAGCAGTACTGACACCAGGAACCCGACCAGATAGGAGCGACTGCTGCCATGGCTGGTACCGGCACTGCTGTGAAGCGAGCTTTGCTTGTACATGTCACACCACCCCCAACAGATAGACCACGGTAAAGACGCAGATCCACACCACGTCCAAAAAGTGCCAGAACAGGCTCAGGCAACTGAGCCGGGTGGCGTTGGTGCTGGTCAGGCCGCGTTGCTTGACCTGGACCATCAGCACCGCCATCCAGATCAACCCGGTGAACACGTGCGCGCCGTGGGTGCCGACGAGGGTGAAGAAGGCCGTCAGGAAGCCGCTGCGGTCCGGCCCGTAGCCTTCTGCGATCAAGTGGTGGAATTCGTTGATCTCCATGGCGATGAAGCCCGCGCCCAACACGAACGTGAGCCCCAGCCAGCGCAGCACATCGCGTTGCTTGCCGTGGTTCATGGCGAGCATGGCGTAGCCGTAGGTGATACTGCTCAACAGCAGCAGCATGGTTTCGGCGAGCACATAGGGCAGTTCGAAAATATCCATGCTCGACGGCCCGCCCGCCACGCTGTCGCGCAACACGGCGTAGCCGGCGAACAAGGTCGCGAACAGGATGCAGTCGGTCATCAGGTAGATCCAGAACCCGAACAGGCTCAGGGAACCGGCGTCTTCATGCCCTTGTTCGTGGGTGTGGGCGATGTCTTTTTCCATAACGATATTGGACATGGGTCAAGCCTCTGCCAGGTCTTTGAGACGTGCCGTTTCGATGCGCGCGACTTCCTGCGCGGGCACGAAGTAATCGGTGTCTTCGTCGTAGCTGCGCACCACGAACGCCACCACCGAGGCCACCAGGCCGAACGCCGCCATCCACCAGATGTGCCACACCAACGCAAAGCTGCAGACCAGCGCAAACAGGCTGATCACCAGGCCCGACGCGGTATTGCGCGGCATGTGGATGCTGCGATAGTCGGTGTGGCTGAGGGTGCTGACGCCGCGCTCCTTCATGCCCCAGTACGCGTCCAGGTCATTGACCTTGGGCTGCTCGGCGAAGTTGTACAGCGGCGGCGGGGACGCGGTGGCCCATTCCAGGGTGCGCCCGTCCCACGGGTCGCCGGTGAGGTCGCGGTATTGATGACGGTTGCGGATGCTGACAAACAATTGCAAGGCTTGCGCCGCCACGCCGCAGAGGATGATTGCCACTCCCACCAACTCCAGCAGCAGCCAGGGCCGCCATTCGGGGTTGTCGAAATGATTGAGGCGGCGCGTCATGCCCATGAAACCCAGCACGTAGGAGGGCATGAACGCGAAGTAAAAGCCCACCAGCCAGCACCAGAAAGCGATGCGCCCCAGCTTGTCGTTCAAGCGGAAACCGAACGCTTTGGGGAACCAATACGTCAGGCCGGCCATATAGCCGAACACCGCGCCGCCGATGATCACGTTGTGAAAGTGCGCGATCAGGAACAGGCTGTTGTGCAGCAGGAAATCGGCCCCCGGCACCGCCAGCAGCACCCCGGTCATGCCGCCGATGCTGAAGGTCACGATAAAGCCCAGGGTCCACAGCATGGGCGTTTCGAAGCGCACGCGGCCGCGGTACATGGTGAACAACCAGGTGAAGATTTTCACCCCGGTCGGCACCGCGATGATCATCGTCATGATGCCGAAGAACGCGTTGACGTTGCCCCCCGCGCCCATGGTGAAAAAGTGATGCAGCCATACGATGAACGACAACACGGTGATCGCGATGGTCGCCCATACCAGCGACACGTAGCCGAACAGCCGCTTGCTGCTGAAGGTGGCGGCAATCTCGGAAAACACCCCGAACGCGGGCAGGATCAGGATGTACACCTCCGGATGCCCCCAGGCCCAGATGAGGTTCACGTACATCATCGGGTTGCCGCCGGCCTCGTTGGTGAAAAAATGCATACCCAGGTAACGGTCCAGGGTCAGCATCAACAGGGTGGCGGTGAGGATCGGGAATGCCGCCAGGATCAGCACCGACGTGCACAGCGCATTCCAGGTGAACACCGGCATCTTGAACAGCGTCATGCCTTCGGTGCGCATCTTCAGGATGGTGACGAAGAAATTCACCCCCGTGAGCAGCGTGCCGATGCCGGATATCTGCAATGACCAGATGTAGTAATCCACGCCGACGCCGGGGCTGTAGCCCAGCTCGGATAACGGCGGATACGCGACCCAGCCGGTGCGCGCGAACTCACCGACCCCCAGCGAAATGTTCACCAGCGCCGCACCCACCACGAACAGCCAGAAACTCAGGGCGTTGAGAAACGGATAGGCCACATCCCGAGCGCCGATCTGCAACGGCACGACGATGTTCATCAAGCCGACCACGAAGGGCATGGCCATGAAGAAGATCATGATCACGCCGTGGGCGGTGAAGATCTGGTCGTAATGTTCCGGCGGCAGGTAACCCGGCCCGCCGCTGGCGGCCATGGCTTGTTGGGTGCGCATCATGATCGCATCAGAAAACCCACGCAGCAGCATCACCAGGGCGACGATGATGTACATGCAACCGATCTTCTTGTGGTCCACCGAGGTGAACCATTCGCGCCACAAATAGCCCCACTTGCGTTTCCAGGTAATCGAGCCCACCAACGCCACCCCGATCAGGCCGACGATGGCCAGGGTGTACATCACAATGGGTTCAGTGGTTGGGATCGCGTCCCACGACAGTTTTCCGAACATGGTTACCGCTCCTCAGCCAGCAGACTTGGGTGTTGATCGGTGCGTTGTGCAGCGTCGCTCAATGGCGAGCGCCGGGGTTTATTGGCCTTGTTCATGCCTTCGTATTTATCGACGATGTCCAGGAACAAGCGCTCCTGTACCGCCGAGTAATAGGTCACCGGGTGCTTGAGGGTCGGCTTGGCCAATTGCGCGTAAGTGCTGTGGTCCAGAGAGGTGGCCGCGCCCTTGACCTTTGTCACCCAGGTTTGAAAGTCGGCAGTGCTCAGGGACAGCGTGGTGAAATGCATGTCGGAAAAACCGGGGCCGTTGTAGTTGGCGGCAATCCCTCTGAACTCACCGGTTTCGTTGGCGATCAGGTGCAACTTGGTCTGCATGCCGGCCATGGCGTAGATCTGCCCGCCGAGTGCGGGAATAAAGAACGAGGTCATGGCCGCGTCGGAGGTGACGGTGAAACTTACCGGCGTGTGTACCGGCAGGGCCAGTTCGTTGACGCTGGCGATGCCCAGGTCAGGGTAGATAAACAGCCATTTCCAGTCGGTGGCCACCACCTGCACATTGATCGGCGGGGTGTCTGACTCCAGCGGGCGATAGGGGTCGAGTGCGTGGGTGGTCTCCCACGTCACCCACCCCAGGACGATGATGATCAGCAGGGGAACGCCCCATACCACCGCTTCGATTTTGTGCGAACTGGCCCAGCGGGGGGAGTAACGCGCTTTTTTATTGGTGGCGCGGTAGCGGTAGGCGAAGACAAACATCATCACAATCACCGGAACGACCACCAGTAGCATCAGGCCCGTAGCGAGAATAATCAGGTCGCGCTCATCGGTTGCTACTTGCCCCTTGGGGTTGAATACCACCAGGTTGCAACTGGTGAGTAAGAAGAGGCTGGTGATAGTGACCAGGCAATAACCCATCGCTCGTTTCATGCCTTGCTCCTGTATTGGAAACTTGCGTTTTGCTGTGCCGAATCAGTGCTCAAGCGTTAACTAAGCGAAGCGCTTGTTAACCTCAGGAGCCGTCAGGTTTTAAACACTCGGCAATAAGGTGCCGTCAGTAGAAAAAGTGCTTCTACTGCTCGGTTTTATTGGCTTCTGCTGCCGCTCTGCAGGGCGCCTTTCGCCGCGCTCCCGAACATTTTGAATAGAGCCCGGTGGGTTGGTTTAACAATTTGTTTCCTCGCCTGACGAACGGTTTAACAGGCGAAACGGTAAAAGGTTTTTATCGGTGCATGATGGAGGTGGCCTTGCAGAAAGTCTGAATTCTGGTTAGGGATTTCAGTCGTTAGTTGATGGCCAACCCCACTAACGGTTTTGGAGAAGCGCTATGTTTATACGGGGCAACACCTATAAAGCCTGGGTCTCAAAAGCACTGAAAGAAAAATGCTTCACCCGGGAAGTCGAAAACGGCTGCCATATCGAAGTCAGGGCCCGAGAGCGGGAGGACGCTGATATTGAAGTGCTGCTCTGTGTTTATACCGCGACGGGACAATGTGTGGTTGAACGCATCAAGCAGTTGCCGGGTGCCGAATGGACGGTGAATGACGCGCTCAAACGCGGTATTGATCAGGCGGAACGGATTGCCGGAGGTGAGTCCGGCCGACTGCCCTGTGCTGACGCTCACGTGCACGACGACGATTGAGTGGCTCCGCGATCTTGAATGTGGGAGCTGGCTTGCCTGCGATGACGGCCGACAGCCGGCGCCTATCTTCCTGATCCCAAACGATCCAAATGTGGGAGCGGGCTTGCTCGCGAAGGCAGCCTGACAGCCGATGAGGATTTTGGTCCGACAGGCAAGCTTGGACCTCGGTGCATCAGTTAGACAAGCGTCGGCTGCCCGGCCGTCACGGGAGCAAGCTCCCTCGCCACACGGTGTAGCGTCGCGGCAAAATAAAAAAGCCCGCACAGAGTGCGGGCAAGACAGGAGTTTTTACCAAGAGCCTGGAGTGAACAGACTCAGTATTAAGAAACAAAAGAAGCATGAGCAGTTTTATTTTTTTAATGCGAGGCCGACGAACGGTAGTGCAACAGCAAGTGCGTGATCGTCGTCATTAAAACATTAAAATTTCTGAACCTTCGTTCTGAGCAAATAACAAAAAAATCAGAAGGAGAGGTTATGAAAAATTCTTTATATGTCATCGAATACGAATACCACCACGAGCCTAAGTCTTTCATTATAAGAGCGGAGGTGATGAATAACGCAGAGGCGTGGCATTGGGCCTGTTGCGATGCAGGCATTGGCATTATTCCCAGGTCGCGTAATGAAAAGATCAAACGCATCAGTAAACCGCTGGCCGAGCGCTACGGTCTTGAGAATGTAAGATGGCGCCCGTCTGGGAGTATCCCGTTTATTGCAAAGCCTTATGTGCCGCCGCCACCCGAATGAATGTATTTTTAATGGACGGTGTCCATGCGGGTGGCGGTAGGGGCGAGGCGCGTGTTTACTGTTTTTTGCGTCGCTCCTGCAACATGCACAACTTTTGCACGCTGCGTTGAAGTGCCTCTTTCATCAGGTCGGCTGCATAGTGTTGCTTGCAGGCCGGGCAGAGCATGTCAGAGGCCGACGACACCAGAAAGTCGGGGTCATCCAGCGTCGATTCGTAGGGTTGTTTGCATTGCAGGCAACTTCGGTTCGCTTGTAGATGGATCACATCGATTCCTCCCTGAATGAACGGCCACTCTCGATTAAGAAATGGGCGTTTTCAACTGCTAAAAAGGAAGAATTCAAACAAGCGATTAGTTGATGTTTTAATGCCAGTATCGAGAGGCGGCGGGGCGGGGATGACGCTTGGACGGCTGCCGATGTTTTAGAACCCTGGCGGGTTTATCGGCAGGCGCGTCCTCACTCTCGGCTTTGTGGGTTCAGCTGTTGGGTTTTCTGCTGCGGTTTTTTTGCCCGGCGGCGGTCGCCTGGCGCTTTGATCGGTCCGGGTTGGGCGGGGTGACGCTACTTTCTATCGAGCCTGCCAGGCCGTCAGTCGGCGGGGTTGTCAGCTCCTCCCTGGCTTGTAACCAGTGCACGAAATCCTGACCGTCAGGCTTCCCTTGCTGTTCCCAAATGCGGTACGCGGTGAGTCGGATCGCTTCTTCGTCCATTGTGAGGCTCCCCTATTGAATAAAAGGTGCTAGGAGTGAATGAAGCTGCTCACGAACTCCGCCTTGATCACGGGCAGTTCGATCCCATGGATCAAGCCGGCGGTCAGCGCTTGTTGCGGATCAAGAATGCGGGGCGCGGCGATCAGGTACTTTTCGGTCTCCAGTTTTTCGACGGCATCGGCGGTGCGCTCGGCCACGATGCGTGCGTACAACTGCAAGTCGTAATCGAGGCTCATCGCGTATTCGGACATTCGCGAATGGTCAACCGCGCCTTGCACATGCCAGTGGAAGGGGTGGAACAGGAATTTGCTGTGCTTGCAGGCGGTCCTGCGCTCACCAGCCAGAAAGATGATATTGCCCATCGATTCCACTGTGCCGAGGTTATGGGTATGCACCGGAATCGGCAGGGACAATAAAAAGTTGTACATCGTAAAGCCGTAGCTGCATTCACCACCCATGGTGGCGATATTCAGTACCAGGCCCTGGGCATCTTGTTGTACGGCCAACGAGGCTTTTTCAATCAGTTGGCTGCACGTAGAAGCGGTGACCGGTGCGGTGAAGTTGATAATGTGTAAAGGCATGGTGTCCCTCATCAATGAAAGCAGGGGAGCACGGCTCCCCTGCATCAAGCACATCAGCTTTTGCGTCCGCCGCCGTGGCTGTGTTCGCCACCTTTACGCCCGGCTTCGGAAGCTTTTTCACGGTCGTTGGCAAAATTGCCGCCACTGTTCTGGCCGCCTTTGCTGCCCGCCTCGGCGGCGCGTTCGGGGTCATTCTTGAAATTGCCCCCGCTGTTCTGGCCGCCTTTGCTGCCGGCTTCAGCGGCGCGCTCGGGATCATTCTTGAAGTTCCCGCCACTGTTTTGGCCACCTTTGCTGCCGATCTCCTGGTAGAACTCTTTGTCATGGGACGCAGAAGTGGCTTCGCCGCCTTTTTTACCGGCTTCGCTGACGCTCATGTTGCCTTGCTTGTCTTGAGTAGTCATGTTCAGTTACCTCGTCGTTATGTCGGTAATGTAACGTTCACTTCGATTGTGCTTGAAGCGTGCACTTGGTCGCGGGCATCAAGCTGCACGATTACAAGTGCCTTTCACACAAGGGTGGCGTTTTAGATGCACTTATCGTGGCTTCGGCTTGTTCAGCAAGTTGCTGATGTTCGTAACACGCAGACGTATTAGAACGCAGGCCGGTCCTTGCTTTAGTTTGCACTTCTACAATCGGCCTGCGAGCTGGCTCGCCGCGCTGATTATCAATGGACGCACGCATGATGAATGCCCTTTGTTAACGAACGGAACAGCGGTACTGCCCGTGTGGTCAGGACTTACGCCCCCCACCATGACTGTTCTGGCCGCCTTTACGCCCGGCTTCCGAGGCTTTCTCGCGGTCGTTGGCGAAATTGCCGCCAGAGGCCTGTCCACCTTTCTTTCCCGCCTCTGATGCTTTTTCGCGATCGTTGGCAAAGTTTCCAGGGTTTTTATTGCTCGTCGTCATAACAATACTCCCAGTTTTGAAATGTCGTTTCGCTAGTTGCCCATTTATGCAACGGACATCTTTTCTGATAAGGGCAGGTGCGCAGATGTTTTGAAATTTTTTAAAAAGGGCGATGAACGGTAGAAAGGCAAACGAAACTTGTACAAGTAGGCCCGGAGAGTGCCGCTTCGTATAAGTTTTTCTGCGTCGATTGATATTGAATTAATGGCGACCTTAACGGTTGGTTTAGCATTCAATACTTTATTTGATAGTGGTCATTAAAGGCGCTGGCTCCTCTGGCCGACGCTCAGCCCCACACTCTGTTGCTGCAGCCCGCACAGACTGCTTGTATGCTGGCACTCTGGAACCGGTTGCCCCTGTGAGTACCGACGTTCGAATGATGGCTGGATGGAAACCGGACTTCCTTAAGGTGCTGACGTGAAGCGTGATACCCGTCTTGTGATGCTCTTGCTGTTGGTGATCGGCTGTTCCCTGACTTCGCTGACGATTTGGAAAGTCCTGTCTTCCCGCGACCGTGCGCTGGCGGAAGTGGACGTGCATGGCTTGAACCTGACCCAGGCCCTTAACACCTATACCGAAGGCATCGTGCGGCAAAGCTCGTTGCTGTTGCTGGGGTTGGTGGAGCGCCTGGAAACCGAAGGCAGTGGCCCGGTGCAAATCCAGCGCATCAGTACGCTGATCAACCGACAGCAGCCGCTGATGCCGCAGCTCAGCGGCATCACCATTTATGATCATCAGGGCCGGTGGCTGCTGTCTTCCAATCGTGCGATTCCGGAGGGCGCCAATAGCAGTGATCGGGCCTATTTCATCCACCATCGCGACGATCCGAGCGCTGAACCTTTTATTGGCCCGCCGATTCAAAGCCGCGCCAACCATGAATGGGTGGTGACCATCAGCCGCCGTTTCAACGACGCGGCGGGCAACTTCGCTGGCGTGGTCGCTGTGACCCTGGGGGTGGAAAACTTTCTGCGGGTATTCGGCAAACTCGATGTAGGCCAGGAAGGCGCCATCGGCCTGTCCTACGCCGACGGCACGTTGCTGGTGCGTTACCCGTTCCGCGAGCAGGACATGGGCCGCAACTTTTCCACCTCGCCTATTTATTCCAAGTACCTGGTCGACCAGCCTGTGGGCACTGCGGCCTATACCTCCAGCCTGGACGGGGTAGAGCGGCTCTATGCCTTTCGCAAAAGCGAAACCCTGCCGCTGATCACCACGGTCGCGTTGGGCAAGCACGAAGCCCTCGCGGCGTGGCGCATCGAGGCGGCACTGTCAGCGGTCGTGGTGGCGGGGCTGTTGGGGCTGACGGGGCTCATCGGCTGGTTTCTGATCCTGGATATTCGCAGGCGTACGGCGGCGGAAGAGGCGTTGCGTGTCGCCCAGCAACAGTTGCTCGACTCCAATCGGCAATTGGCGCTATTAGCGAAAAAGGACGCGCTGACCGGCCTCGCCAACCGCCGCTGTTTTGACGAAACGCTGGCCGTGGAAGCGCGTCGGGCGCAGCGCGAAGGTACGTCGCTGGCATTGCTGATGCTCGATATCGACCATTTCAAACGCTTTAACGATGCCTTTGGTCACGTCGCGGGAGATGCGTGCTTGCAGGCAGTCAGCACGTTATTGGAAACGTGCGTGCGGCGCCCGTCGGACCTGGTGGCGCGCTATGGCGGAGAAGAAATGGCGATCATTCTGCCCGCGACTGACAGCACAGGCGCTGCGGTGGTCGCGCAACGCATTCTTTCGCGCCTACAGCAGGAGAACATCACACACCCAGGCAGCCCCTTCGGGCGCGTGAGCGTGAGTATCGGCGTTGCGACGGGCATGGGCTCACGGCTGGAGCCGGTGTTGGGTTTGGTCGAGGCGGCCGATGCAGCGCTTTACGGTGCGAAGGCGGCTGGGCGCAATGGGTTCAACGTGCATCCTACGCACGTGACTTCGGGCGGCTGAAACGGCTTTTACCTGAGTATGCGCGACTCACATCCCAAGCGTCGGGATCATGAGTTCACCGCACTCCATCAGTTGGCCAGCGGTGACCTGCAGCTGCGGGGTGGGTTTGGCCGCATAGCCTGCGATGAAGCCGGCACTTAGCAGTGCCAGGCAGAGGACGGCTTTTTTCACAAGCATGCGCAGGGTCTCGATCGGTTCAAAAGGGCGAACCACAGATTGCGCATTCAAGAAAAGGTTCCCGCCCGCGCAGAAGGCACCTTATGGAACTCAGCGAATGAACCTGACGTACACACGTTCAGGGTCGTTATCGTCCAGGTTCTCGATCTGCCCGCTGGGAATAAAGCCGGCTTTCGTCAGCAGGGCCTGGGACGCGCCGTTGGAGGCATTGGTCGATGCGAACAGCTTGGGCGTCTTGCAGGCTGCTTCGGCCGCTGACAGCAGACGAAGGGCGACGCCTTGGCGCTGGTACAGCGGTGAAACCACCACCAGCGCAATAAACCCATGGTTGAAAAAGTCGTGGGTGAGCACCAGGTAGCCGGCGCACACGTTAGCGTCGGCGGCTACCAAGCATTGCTGGCGAACCACGGCGTCATAGATAAACACACGACGGCTGGCATGCTCGGTTGCGTAGGCATCCAGTGCGACCAAGGCATGCACATCGTCGGGGGTGGCTTGGCGGATCAGCCAGTGTGGGGCAGCGGGAGGAAGAAGGTATTCAGCCATGGTCGTGGAGCATCCTCTGTTTGAACATTTGCCCCCACGTGCTTGATGACAGTCCCTTGTGCATTGATGAGGCGATGCTATCGCCCGCTATAGCACAGTTACAGGGTGCGAAGGGGTTACGTTTGTTGGCCTGGTTGCGGTCGTTGTTTAGAAATGTTTATGTGTCCCAATGGTTATCTCGACTTGCGCAGGAAGCGCATCGGCCGAGGCCATTCAGTCTTTTAACAGATACATCCCAAGGAGTAACACCATGCAAGGAAGCACATCGTTCAAGTACCTGGCGTTTTCGTTGATCCCGTTGATGGCCGCCTGTACCACGCCCACACGCCAATCCGCCGTCCTCCCTGCGCCAGCCTTGCCGTTCGATAACTGCGCGGTTGGCTGCCCCACCGGCGGCAGCCCAGTGACGTTGAACCGCCAGGCCTACACGTTGAACAACAACGGTTCGACCAAGTTTGCCAATTGGGTGTCCTACAAGATCACCAAGGCCACGGCGGCCAGCGGGCGCGCCCGTGACTGGCGCACCGACCCGGATATTCCAGCCGGGGAAACCCTGGACCCGGTGGATTACAACGGCGCCAACGTCGCGCTCAAAATCGACCGTGGGCATCAGGCCAACCTGGCTTCGATGGCCGGGGTGTCCGATTGGCAAACGCTCAACTACCTGTCGAACATCACCCCGCAAAAGGCCGAGCTCAACCAGGGACCGTGGGCGCGCCTGGAAGACCAGGAGCGCAACCTCAGCAAGGAGCCAGGCGTCGATCAGGTGTATGTGGCCACCGGGCCGCTGTATGAGCATTTTGTCGGCTCGTTGCCGGGCACGAACAAAGTGCACACCATCCCCAGTGGCTATTGGAAAATCATCGTGGTCGGCAGTTCGCCGGAAACGGGCCTGTACGCCTCATTCGTGATGAACCAGGAAACCCCCAAGGGCGCAGACTTCTGCGATTACCAGGTCACCGTGGATCACATCGAAGAGCGCTCCGGGCTGACGTTCTGGAGCACCTTGCCGCAAGCGCTGCAGGCCACGCTGAAGGCCAGACAGGGTCAGTTGCCGAGTCGGATCGGCTGTAGCCGAACCAAAGCCTGACGCCTAGTCGGCACACACCAACGAGGGCCTGCGGCTGTTGTTCTTGCCCAGGCGCTCATGCGTGGCGACGTCTGTGGCCTGTTCACGCAGTGCTTCTTCGAGCACTTGCAGATGCTTGGAAAGGATTTTCACCGACCCACTCGGGTTGGCGGGGTCGAAGGGGATGCGGCCATTGGCAATCAGCACCATGGCCAGTTCCCAGGCGCGTTGTGAGTCGTTCATGACAGGGGTTTCCTTCTTCAGCGTGATCGATATAGAGCTGTGACCCACTGCCAACGCCCCGGTATCAACTGGGTTACTGCCGAAATTTCGATCATTTCAACGATTCAGTTGCGCTGAAACCATCATCTTTTTAAATGGTGGTCGAGACGTGTCGAAAGAATGAACCACCGCGGCGCGGTGGTCACCTAATCCGTATGAATCGGTCGTTTCCCATTCAATGATCCGAGGGGCAACCATGGACTCTGTACTGCGGGCTGTGGCGATTTACCTGGTGCTGCTGGTGCTGTTCAAAGTTGCCGGCAGGCGCACGCTGGCCGAGCTCACCACCTTTGACCTGGTGTTGTTGATGGTCATCGGCGAAGCCACCCAACAGGCGTTGCTGGGCGAAGATTTCTCGATGACCAACGCCGTGCTGGTCATCGCCACCCTCATTGCCATCGACATTGGCTTCTCGCTGGCCAAGCAGCGTTCAGCCTGGTTCGCACGGGTGCTCGATGGCGGGCCGACGGTGCTGGTCGAGCAAGGCCGGGTGCTGCATAAACGGCTCAAGCATGCGCGCCTGGACGAGGGCGACATTCTTGAGGCGGCCCGGTCCACCCAAGGGCTTGTCGAACTCAAGCAGATCCGCTTCGCGATTCTTGAGCGCAACGGCAAGATTTCGGTGATCCCGTTTGAATGACACGCGGCGCCCATTCGTCAGCCAAGGGGCTATTTTTTGAACGCCAGCGCTTCTGTTCCAGACAGATAGATCATGGGCGGACGAATTCTGCTTTCGTCACGCCGATAACACACACTTGCCAACAGGTGAACGATCATGAAGAAGCTTTATATGTGCGTGGGCCTGTGCAGCGCGTTCCTGCTGCACGGCTGTTTTGACAACGCCGACAACGCCACTAAAGACAACAACAGTGGCACCCAGTCGTCGGTGCAGATGCAGGAAGGCAAGGCGGACGAGAGCAAATAGAGCGGCCTGCCAGCCGCCGCTTATATCATTGATGCTCATTGCCGAATGTGGGAGCTGGCTTGCCTGCGATAGCGGTGGTTCAGTTAACGATGCAGTGACTGACAGTCCGCCTTCGCGGGCAAGCCCGCTCCCACAGGGGACCTGTGCCAGGCGCTGATTTTGTGGGCAATGCATGGCCAGTGTGGGAGCTGGCTTGCCTGCGAATGCATCGACTCGGTTTACCTGAGGAACCGAGGTGCTTGCATCGCAGGCAAGCCAGCTCCCACCGTTGATCGCGACCTATCAACGCATATGCAAAATAATCGGGCTACTGCTCGCAGGGTCCGTATGCCCGCGCAACTTGCTAACGGCCTTCGCATCGACCGCGCCGCCGTGGTTGCCCCAGGTACCGCGCACGTAGCTCAGCACATCGGCGATTTCCGAGTCGGACAATTGTTCCCGGAACGCTGGCATGCGGTAGGCATCCGGCAGGCCGGCGGTGACCACGCGTTGTGAGCCGTTGAGGGTGATGTTGATCGCGGAGGCGTTTTCCGTGGCCAGGGCCGAGGTGGCGCCGGCCAGGGGCGGCATCCAGTCGGGCTGGCCTTTGCCGTCGAGCCCATGGCAGGAGGCGCAGCGGGTGGCGTACGTGTGGGCACCGGGGACATCCGAGCGCGCCGTTACCGGCTGATATTGCCAAGGGCTGCCGTCACGCTGCGGGTCGCCGGGCAGTGACTTGAGGTAGCGAGCGATCGCGGCCAGGTCATCGTCCTGCATGAACTGCGTGGAGTTGTTGAAGGCCTCGGTCATCGACCCGTAGACCACGGCATGCTGGTTGCGACCGGTCTTGAGGAACTGCACGATCTGTTCCTCACTCCAGCGCCCCAGGCCGGTGTTGTGGTCCTGGCGCAAGCTGGGGGCGTACCAGCCGTCGAGCAGAGCACCGGCCAGGAACGGCGCGCCGGATTCGTCCAGGGCCTTTTCGTTGAACGCCAGCCCCCGAGGCGTGTGGCAACTGCCGCAGTGGCCGGGACCTTGGACGATATAGGCGCCCCGGTTCCACAGTGCGTCCTGGCCGGGCTTGGCGGCATAGGTCGCGGTCGGTGCAAACACACCGTTCCACAGGGCGATGGGCCAACGCAGGTTGAGCGGCCAGGGAATGTCGCTGGGGATATTAGGCTGGTTGGCCGGTTGCACGCCTTTCATGAAAAATGCGTACAGCGCCTGGATGTCATCGTCGCTGAGCTTCACATAAGACGGGTAGGGCATGGCCGGGTAGAGCCGTCGCCCGCCCGGTGCTACGCCGTGGCGTACGGCGCGGTCGAAGTCGGCCAGGCTATAGGCACCGATGCCATGCTCGCGGTCGGGGGTGACGTTCGTGGCGTGGATCGCCCCCAGCGGCGTGGCCATTTCCAGGCCCCCGGCGAAGGGCGTCTTGCCTGGCAGGCTGTGGCAGGCCACGCAGTCACTTACGCGGGCGACGTATTCGCCGCGGCTGACCAAGGCGGGGTCGAAACTCGTGGCCTGTTGCTGTTCAAAAGGCGAGGCAGGCTCGCGGGTGACATACCAGGCCAGCAGGCCGGCGGCGACCACGCAGGGCAGCACCAGCCACCCTGCGGTTCTTGCGAATCGGCGGTTATTCATGGGCATTCCCTGTCGGTTAGCTGAAGGTGTAACGGTTCAAAGGCAGACTGCGGATGCGTTGGCCGGTCAGCTGCGCCACGGCATTCGCCACGGCGGGGGCCACAGCCGGCAACGGCGGTTCGCCGATACCGCCCATTTTTTCTCCGCTCTCCACGATCTTCACGTGTACCTGCGCCATACGCGAAGGCGGCAGCACCGGATAAAGGTCGTAGTTGCGCGCCCGTGGCTTGCCATCCACGTACACCGCTTCCTCCAACAAGGTTTGCGACAGGCCCAAGGCCACGGCACCGTTGACCTGCGCCTCTACAATCGCCGGGTTGACGATGCTGCCCGGGTCAATCGCTTCCCAGATGTGATGAACCTTGACCTGGCCGTTCTCGATCGACACCTCGGCCACCACCGCTGCATGGGAGCCAAACGGCGAGGCCATGGCCACGCCGCGTGCACGGCGGGTGCCGTCTTCGGCGGTGTAGGGCCCACGCTTCCAACCGCCAGACAGCTCGGCGGCCGCTTGCAGCAGGGTGGTCAGGCGCGGGTTGTCGCGCAGCAGGTGCAGGCGCAGTTCATAGGGGTCATGGCCGCCTTTGTCGGCCAGTTCGTCCAGGAAGGCTTCGTAGAAAAAGTCATTGAGCGAGTTACCCACCGAGCGCCAGTAACCGAGCATAGCCGGACCTTTGACGTAGATCTGCGCAATGCGTTTGTTGGGGATCGCATAGCTCTTGCCCGACAAGCCTTCCAGGGCGGTAGGGTCGATGGCGTCGCCCTGTTTGCCGGCGATGGCTTCTGTGGGGCCTTCGGTGGCGCTGACCGCTTCGATGGCCACCGGCAGGCCTTTGTCATCCAGTGCGGCGCGGAACTTGACCACGGCGACGGGGCGCAATACATCGCGCACGAATTCTTCTTCACGGCTCCAGATCAGCTTGATCGGCCGGCCCACCGCCTTGGCCAACGCAATGGCTTGCGGGTAAGGGTTTGCCGAGTCATACAGGAAATGCCGGCCGAAAAAGCCGCCCAGCAGCGGTGAGTGCAGGGTGATTTGCTCAGTGCTCAGGCCGGTGCGCTTGGCGATGTCGGCACGGAACATATCCGGCGCCTGGTTAGGCAGCCACACCTCCAGCGTGCCGTCGGGGTTAAAGCGTGCCAGGGCTGAAGGCGGTTCCAGCTGGGCATGGTTGAGGTACTGGTTGTGGTAGGTGGCTTCGACGCGGGTTTTGGCGCTGGCCAGTGCGCCGGCCACATCGCCTTCGTTTTCGTCATCGCGGGCCGGGCCTTGCTGGGCGGCGAGGAAGTCGCGGTACTTGTCGCTGGAAAAATCCGCCGGCATCGCCCGCACGGTGGAGTCGGCGGCGGCTTCAAGCCATTCGACCTGGATGGCTTCGACGGCCCGCTTGGCATGCCACCAACGCTCGGCTACCACGGCCACGGCGCCGGGCAGGGTGTGAACCGAATGCACGCCTTTCATGGCTTGCACCTGCGCCTGGTTGCGCAGGCTGCCCACGGTCATGCCCAGGCGTGGCGCATGCTGGACGGCAGCGTGGAGCATGCCGTCGATTTTCAGGTCGATGGTGTACTGCGCCTTGCCGGTGGATTTGTCATAGGCATCCAGGCGCTTGACCGGCTTGCCGATCCAGCGGAACTGGCTCGGGTCGCGCAGGGTGATGCTGGCCGGGTCGGGCACCGGCATATCCAGGGCGGCACCTGCCAGTTCGCCGTAGCCCAGGGAGCGGCCGGAAGCGGCGTGCACCACGCGACCGGGCTGGGTGGTCAGCTCGCTGAGCGGTACGCGCAGTTGCTCGGCGCCGGCTTGCATCAGCATCGCGCGGGCGAGGGCGCCGAGGCGGCGCATGGTCGGGTAGCTCATGCGCACCGACATGCTGCCGCCGGTGATGCGCAGGCCATTTTCCATCACCACATAGGCTTCGCCGGGCGGGGCCGCTTCGACAATGAACGTGGCCGGGTCGGCATCCAATTCTTCACCGACGATCTGCGCCATGGCGGTGTGAGTGCCTTGGCCGCCTTCCATGAAGGGGCTGAGCAGGCGCACGCTGCCGTCGGGGCGAATTTCCAGGAAGGCGGGTACTTGAGTGCCGCGTTCAGCGGCGGCGCCGGTCGCGGCTTGCACGCGGGAGGTGCCCAGTGGCAAGCCGAAACCGATCACCAACGCGCCCACCGCGGTGCTGGCCAGGAAGCGGCGACGGGACAGGTTGATCGGTTCGCCCAGGGTCACGCCGGGAATGATCTCGTTGGTGTTCATCAGGCGGTCTCCTTCCCGGCGGCCAAGGCATCCATGGCGGCATGGATGGCGTTGTAGGTGCCGCAACGGCAGAGGTTGACCATCGCCGCGTCGATCTGCGCCTTGGTCGGCGCGGGGGTATGTTTGAGCAGCGCGGTGGCCGCCATCACCTGCCCGGACTGGCAGTAACCGCATTGCGCTACTTGATGTTCGACCCAGGCCGCCACCACACGCTTGCCCACGTCATCGGCCTCGACGGCCTCGATGGTGGTGATCTCGCGACCGACCACGCCGGCCACGGGCGTCACGCAGGCGCGCACCACATTGCCGTCCACCAGCACCGAACAGGCGCCGCACTGGGCCAGGCCGCAGCCGTATTTAGTGCCGGTCATGCCCAGGTTATCGCGGATCACCCACAACAACGGGGTGTCGGCTTCGGCATCGACTTGATAGGCCTTTTGGTTGATACGTAATTCCATGCGGGCTCACCTGCTGATCATCGGTTGGTGGTGCTGAGTTCTTATAGGAGCGGTGCGACTGGAAGTCGCCCATCGTCGAACTCTAGACCAACGCGCAAGGGCTATCTATCCGATTGCCCTCAAGTTCAGAGGATCAGGCAAGTATTTGACAGGATTAGGCCTGCGCTCCCACCTATTGGAACCCGCCCGACAGCTGCGCCTTCAAGTAGGCTACCAACGCACTCACCGACTTGGGCACATGGGGTGAGTAGGGCCGAATCAGGTAAATCTCATCGGCAAATGCGCCTTTGAGTGTCCAGTCCTTCAATACCTGCACCACTTTGCCAGCGGCCAGCGCCGCCTGGGCGCTGAAGTCCGGGAGCAGGGCGATGCCCAGGTGGTTGAGTGCGGCGTCGCGCAAGGCTTCGCTGTTATTGGTGGCGAAGCTGCCGGCGATAGGCACGGTGAGGCGCTCGAGGGGCTGGCTGCCGCGTTCAAAGGTCCAGGCGGGCTGGTCGGTGCCGCGTGGGTAAAACAGGCAGTTGTGGGCCGACAGGTCGCCCGGCTCGCGGGGTTCACCGTGGTGTTGCAGGTAGTCATGGGTGGCGACCAGTACCGAGTTGGTGTCGCACAGCTTCCAGGCCACGTGGGTTTCGGGCACCTGGAAGCCGTGGCGCACCGCCAGGTCGTAACCCTCGGCGGCCAATGAGCTCAAGGCATCGGAGACGTCCAATTGGATACGCACCTGAGGGTACAGCTGCAAAAAGCCGGACAGGTGCGGCACCAGTTGTTGCCGGGCGAACGCCACGGGGGCGGTCAGGCGCAGCAGCCCGCGTATTTCCCCGACCGAGTCGCGCACCGAGGAAAAACTGCGGGCGATCTGCGCGTAGGCGCTGCGTACTTCGCGGGTCAACGACAGCCCCGCATCGGTCAGCCGCACGCTGCGGGTGGTGCGCGTCACCAGCCGCGTGCCGGTGGCCTTTTCCAGGTCGGAAATGCGCTGGCTCACCGCCGATTTACTCACCCCCAGGCGCGCGGCGGCAGCGGTGTAGGTGCCTTGTTCCTCCAGCACTGACAGCCAGTGAATGTGGGTCCACAACCCTTCGATCTCAGCCTTTTCCATTGGTGTATTGTTCGCATATAAGGACAATAAGTTCTGGATTCTGCTCTGGTTCGGAACAAAGCGAAAGCCTATCGTGTGGACCAACGCCACCCATCTGGATCGACTGCCATGACTGCAACCATCGAGCACTACATCAACGACCAGCGCGTCAGCCGCGATGACCGTTACCAGGACGTCTACAACCCGGCCACCGGTGAAGTCACCGCCCGTGTGGCCCTGGCCAGCCGCCAGACCGTGGCCGAAGCCGTCGCCGCCGCCCAGGCTGCGTTTGCCGGCTGGGCCGACACCCCGCCGATCCGTCGCGCCCGCGTGTTGTTCCAATACCTGCACCTGCTGCGCGAACGCAAGGACGACCTGGCGCGCATCATCGTCGCCGAGCACGGCAAGGTGTTCACCGATGCCCAGGGCGAAGTCGACCGTGGCATCGACATTCTCGAATTTGCCTGCGGCATTCCCAACCTGCTCAAGGGCGAACACTCCGACCAGGTCTCCCGTGGCATGGACAACTGGACGATGCGCCAGCCGCTGGGCGTGGTCGCCGGCGTGACGCCGTTCAACTTCCCGGTGATGGTACCGATGTGGATGTACCCCATCGCTATTGCGGCGGGTAACACCTTTATCCTCAAGCCCAGCCCGACTGACCCGAGCGCGTCGCTGTTCATGGCCGAGTTGCTGCATGAAGCCGGCCTGCCCAAAGGCGTGTTCAATGTGGTGCAGGGTGATAAAGAATCGGTGGACGCGCTGATCGAACACCCGGACGTCAAGGCCGTGAGCTTCGTCGGCTCCACGCCGATTGCCCAATACATGGCGGATGCTGGAGCTGAGTGCAACACGGTTATGGAATTGAAGTCGGGGCAGTATGCTACCTGGCCATGGCTTCTTGCATCACTTCACCCATGACCTCGATCGGGCATTTGAAATCGAACCGTTTGCGCGGTCGCATGTTCAACTGCAAGGCGATGGCGTCCAGCTCTTCCTGGCTATGTGTCGACAAGTCCGTACCCTTGGGCAGGTACTGGCGGATCAGGCCGTTGATATTCTCGTTGCTACCGCGCTGCCACGGGCTATGCGGGTCGCAGAAGTAGATCGCCACCCCGGTTTGCTGGGTGATCTCGGCGTGCCGCGCCATCTCCCGGCCCTGATCGTAGGTCATGCTCTTGCGTACTGCCAGGGGCATCCGATTGAGCGCCGCGCTAAACCCCTCCACCGCCGAAGTCGCCGTCGCGTCGCTCATCTTGATCAGCATCAGATATCCGCTGGTTCGTTCTACCAGCGTACCCACCGCCGAGGCGTTGGCCTTGCCCTTGATCAGATCGCCCTCCCAATGACCAGGCATCAGCCTGTCTTCGATCTCCGGTGGGCGCACATGGATGCTTAGCA
>Ga0209677_100144_pt1 | contig 65856 bp, 51 predicted proteins | sample AraplaCvi_mCL_r2_2_FD_184285 | JGI IMG/M metagenome (GOLD analysis project Ga0209677, IMG submission 184285) | Arabidopsis root microbial communities from North Carolina, USA - plate scrape CL_Cvi_mCL_r2 (SPAdes) (version 2) | ecosystem: Host-associated > Plants > Roots > Endosphere | place: USA... | reverse complement strand
AGAACATGTTCGAGCGCGAGGACGCTGCCGGGTTGTCGACGAAGCCGTGGCGGGGGTCCGTGGAGAACGTGATCGGGATTCCCAGCGTCGACCGCAGGGCGAGCTCCTGCGCGGAGTTGAGCCACCGCGCGAATTCGCGCGCATCGTCCGCGTCGCCCAGCACGTAGAGGTAGCTGATCCGGTGGTTGATCACGAGCGATGCGAGTGAGGGCACCCCGAAGGTCCTCCCCGGCGCATCCAGCGGCCCGACCGTGACGGTCGATTGGAACATCATCCCGGCCTTGTCCTCGAGCGTCATGCGGGCGACGAGATCGGCCGCGCGGGCAGCCGGGGCAAGCGTTGCGTCCTGGTAGGGGAACATGCTGTCAGTGGGGATCATGATGTCTCCTTTACGAGTGTCGGTAGTGGCGTCAACCGACAGCGCGCTCCTTCGGGATTCCGCGGTTCTCGTGGTCGTCGAGGACGTCCTGCCAATGGATGACGCCATGCGAGGCCGCCCAGTCGCGGTAGGCGGACTCGAGTTCCGCGACGATCGCCGGGGAGGCCGCGGCGAGGTCGTCGGACTCGATCCTGTCGGCCTCGATGTCGTAGAGCTCCCAGGGGCTCCCCCACTCGCGGACGAGCTTCCACCGGCCCCGCCGGACCGCCGCGTTGCCCATGTGCTCCCAGAACAGCGTCCGGTCGGCGCCTTCGCTGTCAGGCTGACGCCACACGGAGAGGAGGCTCTCGCCTTCCGTGTCCGACGGGTCTCCGAGGATGTCGAGCACCGTCGGGACGATATCGGTCACGTGCCCGACCGCATGGCTGATGGCTCCGCCTGCGTCGACTCCGCCGGCCGGCCACGAGGCGATGAAGGGGGTGGAGATGCCGCCCTCGTGGACCCACCGCTTCCACAGCCGGAAGGGCGTGTTGGACAGCGTTGCCCAGTTCTGTCCATAGCTTTGGAACGTGTTCTCGCTGCCCGGGATCACGTCGGGATCGTTGCCGCGCACGATGGGCTCACCGGCGCGGGTGGTGTGCGGAGAGCTCTCCTCCGGGAGGAAGTCGGTGCCCAGCGGCAGCTCCTCCGCGCACCCTCCGTTGTCGGAGAAGAAGAGGACGAGCGTGTCGTCGTCCACACCGCTCTCGGCGAGTGCGTCCAGTATCCGGCCGACTCCCCGATCGAGTGATTCGACCTGGGCGGCATAGACCGCCATCTTCTCGATCTCCCGGTCCGAGCGGCTCTCGTCCCATTCGGGCAGCGGCTGCGCGGGCGGGAGCGTGTCCACGTGGCGAAGTACGCCGGTTTCCCGGAGGCGCGCGAGCCGCGCATCCCGAAGCACCTCCCATCCCACCGAGAATCGTTCCCGGTACTTGGCGATGTCCTCCTCCCGGGCATGGAGAGGCCAGTGCGGGGCGGTGTACGCGAGGTACAGGAAGAAGGGATTCCCAGCCGACGCCTGCCGCTTGATGAAATCGGCGCCGCCCTCGGTGATGTCCTCGGTGAAATAGAAGTCGTCGGGGAGGTCGTCCAGCGCGATGCGTTCCTCGCCCTGGACGAGCGGCGGGTTGAAGTAGCTGCAGACGCCCTGCAGGATCCCGCGGAACTCGTCGAATCCGCGACGCGTCGGCCAGGTCTCGCTCGGCACGATGTCCTCGCTCGCGAGGTGCCATTTGCCGAACAGCCCTGTGGAGTAGCCGTGCTCCGACAACCGCTCGGCGAGGGTGGGCACCTCCGTGGACAGCGAGCCGGGGTAGCCGTTGGGCCGGTTGTCCGTCGTCAGCACCCCGATCCCGACGGAATGGGGGTGGTGCCCGGTCAGAAGGGCCGCCCGCGACGGGCTGCACCGCGGAGTGACATAGTACGAGCTCATCCGCACTCCGCGGCCGGCGAGGCGTTCGATGGCTGGGGTGTCGATCTCCCCGCCGAACGGAGCGACGTCGGAGAAACCGAGGTCGTCGGCGAGGATGATGACGATGTTCGGGGTGGGCACTTACGTCTCCTTCGGCTATTTGCTGAGGTAGGCGGACGAGAAGTTCGCGTAGCCGAGGACGCTCGCCTTGGCCTGGCGGAGGGCAGGGATGGTGACGACGCTTCCGGTGGCATAGACCAGGGGCACGTTGAACGCCTGCTGGGTGATGTACTGGCTGATCGCCTTCGTCGCGGGTGCCACGGCGCTGCCCTGAGCGTGTGTGAGGGAGGTGCGGAGCGCGGTGTACTCCGGAGTTGCCTCGTGAGACGGGTTGCCGGGACGCAGTGACGGGATCAGGTTGACCAGTGTCGCGGGACCGTATCCGAGCCCGTGGAGCGGCATGAACATCGGGCCGAGCTTCCCGGCGGCCTGCTGGCCGATGAAGGTCAGCGGAGCGAGGACGTTCACGGTCGGGTTCAGTCCGGCGGCTTTGAGGTTGTTCTGCACGATCTGGGCCGCGCTGATGTTGGGACCGAAGCCGATGACGTTGATGGTGAAGCTTGCACCGGTGGCGCCGGCATCGGCGATCATCTTCTTCGCCTTCGCCGGGTTGTACGCGTAGGCGTCGTTCAAGGCGGAGTCATACCCCGGAGTGCTGGGGCTCCAGAACTGTGTGGTCGGCTGGGCCAGACCGCCGAAGACCTGGCTGACGATGCGCTTGCGGTCGATGGCGTACTGCACGGCTTGGCGCACCGCGAGCTTGTCGAACGGCGCGGCGGTCACATCCACCCCGAGCGGATACAAGGAGCCGGTGGCCGGAACCACGGTGTACTGCGGGTTCTTCTGGAATCCGGCGACGTCGATGCCGGCCATGCCGATGGCGTACTGGACCCGGCCGCTCCTCACCGCGTTCACCAGAGCGGTGGGATCGCTGATCGTGACCACGGTGATCTTGTCCAGGTAGGGTTTCGGTCCCCAGTAGTTGGCGTTGCGGACCAGGGTCAGCGAACTTCCTGGCGTCCAGCTCTGCCAGGTGTAGGGGCCGGTGCCGATGACTTTGGAGCCGTTCGCCAACCCGGACACGGTCGTGGGGTCGATGATCGAGGTCAGCTCGAAGAAGTCGAAGATGTTCGGCAGTGGCGCCGCGAAGTCGATCGTCAACTCGGTCGGGCTCTGCACGGTGATCGCAGTGAACTGCTTGGCGATGAACGCCAACTGAGAGCCGAACGCCGGGTTCAGGGCGTCCAGGAACGATGCCTTCACATCATCCGCCGTCATCTTCCGACCGGTGGAGAAGGTCACATCGTCGCGCAGCTTCACGTCGATCGATAGACCATTGGCCGCCACCTTCCAGCTCTTGGCCAGCACCGGCTGCGGAACCCCCTTCGCATCCAGCGACGTCAGCGTCTGGAACACACTCCGCTGCCACGACGCATTGGACAGGTTCCCGGCGAGCACGAAGCCGGGCACCGCATCGTTGCCGCTGCCGACCGTCAGGGTGCCCCCACGAACCGGGGAACCGCTCCCGGCGCTGCTGGGGGCACCCCCGCTCGGCGTGCATCCCGCGAGCATCAAGCCCGCGACCACGACAGCCGCGACAGCGGCAAGACCTCGTTTGGAGTGAAGGAGCTTCATTGTTCCGTTCCTGTTTTCTGGTAGCGAATCGTCATTGAGTGGATCTCTGGAGTGCGTACCCGGCGCCGAAGCAGCCGATCCGGGAAGCCGTTCGACCAACCGAGTGCCCGGGAGGTTTCAGAGAGACTGAGAACTTCCTAGAGGCAGGGACCCGAATTGGTGGCTTACCAAATCGAGTACTAGAGTACTTAAAAACGTACGCTCGATCAAATCGAGTATCGCAGCGCTTCTGGACATCCCTCGAGGAAGAGTGAACACATGCCTGTCAGTCCCCTGCATTTCGCCACCGATGCACAGCTCGCGTCGACGACCTCGCTGCTCGATGCACCCGCCCCTCCGGCGGTCAGCGAGTGGCTGCGCTACGACCGCCCCGCCGAATACGAATCGCTTGCCACCCGCGTCGAGGTCCCGACCCGGGACGGCACCGTCCTGGTCGGGATGCTGTATCGCCCCGCCCGAGCGGGAGAGCCCGTCGAGGGACGGTTCCCCGTGGTCCTCGCCAATTTCACCCCCTACGCCTTCCTCAACTTCGGCCCCGCCAAGCACAGCTACCTCGCCGAGCGCGGCTTCGTCGTGCTGACCTGCTCGGTCCGCGGGAGCGTGGAGTCCGGAGGCGAGTGGACTTCCTGGTTCCGGGAGGTGGAAGCGGAAGACAACTACGACGTGATCGAATGGCTCGCCGCGCAGCCCTTCTCCACCGGCCGCGTCGGCCAGCTCGGCGCGAGCTACGGCTCGGTCACCGCGTATCGGGTGGCCGCCCTCCGGCCGCCGCACCTGGACGCGATCGTCCCGATCAACTCGCCCACGAACATCCATTCGGAGTGGATCCGGCCCGGCGGCGTCCCGACCGAGGCTGGTGCGTGGTGGGCGTGCCTGGGTCCGGTCGTGACGAAGGAGGGACACGCCAGCACCCTCACCTCGCTCGAGGACCACCCCTACTACGACGAGTTCTGGCAGCAGATCGTCACCACGAACAAGCTCCCCGATGTCGAGGTGCCGGCACTGCACATCGGCGGCTACTACGACATCTTCAAACACGGCGGATTCGACGCGCTGCAACAGCGCCCCGACAAGACCTGGCTGCTCTACGGGCCCTGGACGCACGCCCTCCAATTGTCGGTTCCCGGAGCCGCGCCGACCCCGTTCACCGCCGACCCGAGCGACTCGATCTCGTACGCGACCGTGCTGCAGTGGTTCGACTACTGGCTGGCCCAGCGGCCGGGAGCGACCCTCCCGCCCTCGCGGATCATCAGCTACGAGGACCGCTCCCAGCGCGGCAGCGGCTCCTGGACCGGCTCCCAAGAGTGGCCGCCGGCTGACGCGACCGCCAGGCGCTTGTATCCGACCTCGAACGGCGAACTCACGCCCGACCTCCCCGCCACCGGCGAGACCGCCTACTTCGTCAACACCTACGACGGACCCTCCGCCTGCGTCATCGGCTGCCTCCCGACCGACGCCGACCAAGCCCAGACGATGTCCGAGTTCGACACCACGAACGGGCACGGTCGCTACACGCTCGGACGCACGACCTTCACCACGCCCGCGTTCACCAACGACGTCACCGTCTCCGGCCCGGTCGAACTGCACCTCCGCGCCTCCCTCTCAGCGGAGGACACCTACTTCGTCAGCAAGCTCGAGGTCGTCACGGCTGAGGGACAGGTCCTTCCGCTGGAGACCGGATACCTGCGAGCACAGCTGCGCTCCAGCCTGGAGCGCCCCGAGACGATCACCCCCGGAGAGGCCCTCGACTACACGATCCGCCTGGGACACATCCACTTCCGGTTCGACACCGGGCAGCGGCTCCGCATCTCCCTGAGCGGAGGCGACGTCCCGCGCGTGCTCCCCACCAATCCCTCCGGGCTCGTCACCGTTCAGCACGGCGAAGGCACCTACGTCGACCTCCCGCTGACCGGGTTCTGAGAGATCAGCTCACCGAGCGCAACGGAAGCCCAGGTGCGTCGTCGACGAATCCTCCGTCTGAGCAGTCCGGGCGGCGGGACGATAGCGAAGGCAGTACTCCGGGGCGCACAGGTGCGAGCCCCCCTTCGTGACGCGCCGCTCCTGAGCGTCGGCCGGCGCCGCGTTGCCCGACGGATCGGCGCCGGGGGAGCACGCGCAGCTCGTGGCCGGGTCCTGGAGACGGTCCGTCCACACCGTACTCGTCCACTCCCACGTGTTCCCGGTCATCTCGAAGAGACCGAAGCCGTTGGGCGGAAAGCTCCCGACCGGCGCGGTGCCCATCCAGGAGCCCGCGCCGGCTCCCGTGTTGAGGTACGGGAACCGCCCCTGCCAACTGTTGGCGCGCATTCCGTCATTGGGTTCGTCGCCCCAGGCGAATAGGGCCTGATCGAGACCGCCTCGGGCCGCGTACTCCCACTCGGCCTCCGTCGGGAGGCGCTTGCCCGCCCACTCCGCGTAGCTGACGGCGTCGTCGTACGACACCTGGACGACGGGATGGTCGTCGAGGCCGTCGAGGGAGCTCCCCGGCCCGCGCGGTGCGGACCAGCACGCGCCCGGAACCCACCGCCACCACTGCCGCCAGTCACGCAGGTCGACCGGGCCCGGGGTCGGCGTGAAGACGAGCGAGCCCGGCTCGAGGCTGTCCAGTCGGGCTCCCGGGAACATGGCCGGGTCCAAGGGGCGCTCCGCGGTGGTCACGTAGCTCGTGGCCGCCACGAACTCGGCGAAGTCGGCGTTGGTGACCGCGTGCCGGTCCAGCTCGAAGGGTGTGATCCACTCCTCGTGCACCGGCCCCTCTTCGTGGTAGAAGTCGGACCCCATCCGATAGGCGCCGCCCGGCAGGGCGACCATCTCGCTGCTCATGCGACGGCCAGTGGACACTACTCCTCCGCGTCTCCCGCAGTCTTCCCCATGGCGAGATAGTTCTCGAGCATCCGATCCCAGGGGATGACCCCGACGCGATCGGCCCAGTCCTCCCACGCGCTGGAGAGCTCGGCGACGACCTGCGGTTGCCGGTCGGCAAGGTCTGTCAGCTCCGTGCGGTCCACGGACATGTCATACAGCTCCCAGCCGGTGGGATACTCCCGCACGAGCTTCCATCGCCCCCGTCGGATCGCGGCGTTTCCCACGTGTTCCCAGTAGAGGGTGCGTTCGGGTCCTTCTCCGCCCCGGAGCGCAGACAGGAGCGAGCGACCCTCCGGTTCGAATTCCACTGCCGGTATCGCTGCCGCCTCGAGGAGGGTCGGCACCACATCCACCAATTGGGCGGGACTGTGCAGGATCTCGCCGCCGGCGAGCCCGCCCGCCGGCCAGTGCACGATGAGCGGCGTCGAGATGCCCCCCTCGTGAACCCACCGCTTGTACTTCCGGAACGGCGCATTGGACATGTTCGCCCACGCGATTCCGTAGCTGGTGTACGTGTCTTCCGGCCCTGGCACGATCTCCGGCTGGTTTCCCACCGCCACCGGTCGCCCGTCGCGGGTCCCGATCCGCATCGAGAGGTCCTTGCCGACGAAGTCCTCGAGTTCGCCGATCGGCAGTTCCTCTGCGGAAGCCCCGTTGTCGGCGAGGAAGACGATCAGGGTGTTGTCCAGCCGGCCGGCACGCGCCAGCGCGGCCATGACCTCGCCGACACCCCGGTCCATGGCCTCGACTTGTGCTGCGTACACCTCCATCCGCCGCACTTCCCAGTCCTTGTCCGGCGTATCGCCCCACGCCGCCTGACTCGGATCGCGATCGCTCAGGCGGGTGCCCGGTTCCAGCAGCTCCTCGTCGACCAATCCGGCGAGACGTCGCTCGCGCAGGTGGTCCCAGCCCGAGTCGAAGAGCCCGCGGTTCGCCGAGATGTCCTCCTCGCGGGCATGCAGAGGCCAATGCGGTGCCGTATAGGCGAGATAGAGGAAGAACGGATCCTGCTCCCCCTCGGCGGACTGCTGATCGATCCAGGAGGCGGCTTCGCGACTGATGGCGTCGGTGTAATAGAAGTCCGGGGAGTTGGCGTCCGCCGCCGGCGCTTCGCCGCGGGTCAGGGTCTGCGGGTCGAAGTAGCTGCTGCAGCCGGCGAGTGTCCCGAAGAACCTTTCGAAGCCCCGCCGCGTCGGCCAGGCGTCGTTCGCCTCGAGGGTGTCGGCGGCGAGATGCCACTTCCCGCTGATCCAGGTGCGCCATCCGCCCCGGGAGAGCAGCTCTGCGATCGTGGGATATTCCGGCGAGAGCTGCCCGGCATACCCGTGGGGCAGATCCGGGCGGGTGAGCACACCCACCCCCGTCTGGTGCGGGTGCTTACCCGTGAGCAACGACGCTCGCGAGGGGCTGCACCGGGCGGTGTTGTAGAACTGGGACATCCGGACGCCCGCGCGTCCGAGCCTGTCCAGGTTCGGTGTGTGGAGTTCGCCGCCGTAGCATCCCAAGTCCGAGAATCCGAGGTCGTCCGCCAGTATCAGGACGATGTTGGGTCGTTCCATTGTGTTTCCTGTCGCTTGAGATAGGGGCGGAGAAGTTCGGCGAACTGGGCGACCGTCTCGTGCCGGTTGAGCGCGCTGGGATCCAGAAGCCATTGGATTCGCAGGCCGTCGGCGAGACCGTGCAGCCACCGCGCGATGGTCTCGACCGTGACGCCGGGCGGCAGCTTCGACTCGTCGATCATCTCGGAGAGGTCGCGCGCGGCGTCGGCGATGACCGTCTCGTACCGCTCCACGAACCACTCGTGGCCGGGATGGGTGGCCGAGAGGCTCTCGGCGGAAAGGACGGCGAACAGCTGGACGAGTCCCGGGCCCTTCTCGTTGCCCCGGAGGATGTGCAGGAACGCCGCGATGAAATCGCCGGTCTCGGCCTGCCGGCGCGCCTGCTCTGCGGCCACTCGGTTCTCGCGCTCCTGGAGGACCGCGAGGAGCAGCGCCGCCTTGGTCGGATAGTGGTGCAACAGGCCCGCCTGCGTGATGCCCACCGCGTTGGCGATCTCGGCGATACCGACGTCGTTGAAGCCCCGTGCGGCGAAGAGGTTGACTGCGGCGTCCAGGATCTGCCGGCGGCGGGCATCACCGCGCGGGCGGGTCGCGCGGCCCGGCCGATCGTAGGCGGATTCGTCGGATCGGGGATATGTCATACGGCGCTGACCAGCTTCGGTGTGGATGCGAGCAAGGTGCGGGTGTACTGCTCCTGGGGATGATCGAAGATCTGCTCCGTCGTGCCCGACTCGACGATCTTTCCGCGGTTCATCACGGCGACACGGTGGCTGATCTCGCGTACGACCGTCAGGTCGTGGGAGATGAAGAGGTAGCCGAGGTTGGTGTCGTGCTGGATCTGGGTCAGCAGCGCCAGGATCTCGGCCTGGATCGACACATCGAGCGCCGAGACGGGTTCGTCGAGGATGAGCACGTCGGCCTGCCCTGCCAGCGCTCGGGCGATGCCGATGCGCTGACGTTGGCCGCCGGAGAAGGCGTAGGGGTAGCGGTCCAGGTACTGGGCGCCGAGTCCGACCTGTTCGAGCAGTGCCACTGCCCGGTCGGTGATCTGCCGCGGGGGCACGCCGGCGACCCGTAGCGCCTCTTGGAGGGACTGGCCGGCCGTGCGACGGGGATTGAGCGACGAGTACGGGTCTTGGAAGACGTACTGGACGCCGTGGATGGTCGCCTTCCGGTTGGCCGCGGTGGGCTCCGTGACATCCTGCCCGTTGATGAGGATGCGGCCGCTGGCCACCGGGTTGATGCCCACGATCGTGCGCGACAGAGTCGACTTCCCGCAGCCGGACTCGCCGACGAGGGCGAGAGTCTCTCCGTGGTGGACCTGCAGCGAGACGCCGTCGACGGCGTAGAAGGGCTTCTTCTTACGGATGAGTCCCCGCCGGCCGGCGAGCACATCGGTGCGCACGTCCGTGAGCTCGAGCGCGGGCGTGTCCGCACCTGTGTCCGAAGCGGCCCCAACGTACGGTTCGCGCAGCGGCGCGTCGATGCTCGGTACGGCCTTCATGAGGCTGATCGTGTAGGGATGCGCAGGGCGGGACAGGATCTGCGCGACAGGGCCTTCCTCCACGATCTTGCCTTTGTACATCACCTCGACGCGGTCGCAGATCTCGGAAACGACCCCCATGTCGTGGGTGATGAAGATGATCGCGATGCCGAGTTCGTCCCGCAGCTTGCGGAGCAGGGCGAGGATCTGGGCCTGGATGGTCACATCCAGGGCGGTCGTGGGCTCGTCGGCGATGAGGAGGCTGGGCCGGTTCGCCAACGCGATGGCGATGACCACGCGCTGACGCATCCCGCCGGAGAATTCGTGCTGGTAGCGCTCGGCCGCACGCTCGGGTTCGGGGATCCCCACCTGCGCCAGAAGTTCCAGCGAGCGCGACCTCGCCTCCTCGCGCCGTGCGCCGTGGATACGCAAGGTCTCCTCGATCTGCTCGCCGATCTTGATGACCGGGTTCAGCGCGGCTTGCGGGTCTTGGAAGATCATCGCGATCTCGCTTCCCCGCACCTTTCGCATCTCCTTCTCGGAGAGGGTCAGGAGGTCGCGGCCACGGAGGGTCACACTTCCCGATTCGATCGATCCGGGTTCGTGCACCATTCTCATGACGGACCGGGAGGTGACGGACTTCCCGGACCCGGACTCGCCGACGATTCCGACGATCTCGCCGGGCGCGACCTGGAAGGACACCTGGTCGACGGCGGTGACGATGCCGGTCGGCGTCCGGAAGACGGTGACGAGATCCCTCACCGTGAGCAGCGGATCTGAAGAAAGTGAGGTCATGGGCGGTTCACCGATCTGTTCAGAGCGTCAGAGATCAAGCTGAAGGAGAGTGCGAGAAGGAACAGCACCACGGTCGGCCCGACGATATAGGTCGGGGACTGCGAGATGAACCGGGTTGCGCTGTTCAACAGCGATCCGAGGGATGGCTGCGGCGGCTGGATGCCCAGGCCGATGATGCTCAACCCGGCCTCGATGAAGATCGCCGCGACGACGAAGACCGTGCCGGCGACCAGGATCGGGTCGATCGCGTTGGGGAGGATATGGCGGGTGATGATGGTCGCACGACTCACCCCCAGAGTCCGGGCGGCGATCACATACTCCCGTTGCGACTGGCTCAGCATCGCCGCCCGCGACAGTCGGCCGAAGGTCGGCAGGGAGCTGATCGCGATGGCGACGACGAGCGAGGCCCACCCCGCACCCATGACCAGCACCACGCAGACGCCGAGGATGATCCCGGGGAAGCCCAGGATGACGTCGAGCACTCGCTGGAAGATGTTGCCGGCGAGCGGCGACAGCGCCCCGAGCATGCCGATCACCGTTCCCGTCACCATGCCCAGGGGAACCGCGACCACGATGATGCTGAGGTCGGTACGCAACCCGAACAGGGATCGGGCGAAGATGTCCCGGCCCAATTCGTCTGTCCCGAACGGATGCGCGAGCGAGAGCCCCTGCAGGGAGTCCGAGGTCTGCTGGTCGTATCCGCCGGGGAAGAGGAGCGGAGCGAGCAGGGCGGAGGCCACAAGGATGACCAGCAGGATCAGCCCGCCGATGCCTCGCGGGAAGCGCAGAGCCTGGAGGTACCGACGCAGGGTCGGGTTGATGTTCTTGCGCCTGACGGCGGCGAGGGCGACCGACATGTCATCCATCCAATCGAACGCGCGGGTCCACTGCGGCAGTGACCAGCTCGGAGGTCAGCTGGGATAGGACGGCGATCATGACGGCGCCGATCACCAGTGCTTGTACGAGGAAGTAGTCGCGGGAGTTGACCGCCTGAACGGCGAGTTGTCCCAGACCCGAGCGGGAGAAGATCGCTTCGATCACGATCGCCCCGCCCAACAGCTCTCCGATCCGCAGGCCGAGCGCGACGATCGCGGTGTTCAGGCTCGCCGGCAGCACATGCCGGAAGGTGATCCTGGCCGGGGACGCACCCTTCGCGGTCGCAAGGTCGACGAACTCTTCTCCGCGGGTGGTCAGCATCGAGGTCTGGAGGAGCCGCGCGATCACCGCCGCCTGTCCCAGGGCCAACGCGATCGCCGGCAGGATCAGGTACTTGATACCTTCGGCGAAGTTCTCGGACAGGTTCACCTGACCGCTGATCGGCAGCACCCGCAGCACGATGCCGAACACCACGATGAGAATCAGCCCGACCAGGAACGCCGGCATGGCGATCATCGCCGTGTTGATCACATCGAGGACGGTGCGGCTGGTCTTGCGCAGCTGGGTGCCGCCCAGGACACCCAGCACCAGCGCCAGCACGACCATGATGATCGCAGCGAAGATGGCCAGTTCGAAGGAGCTCTCCATGCTGGCCGCGATCAGCTCCGACACCGGGCGATGGTAGCTGAACGACGTGCCCAGGTCGCCGTGGAAGATCCCGCCGACCCAATTGAGGTATTGCGTGACCAGGGGCAGGTCCAATCCCGCGGCATGGCGGATCGCATCCACCTGCTCGGTCGTGGCGTCCGGACCTGCCATCTGCACCGCGGGATCCCCCGGGGCCAGCCGCGGAAGGAGGAACGCGACGATCGAAGCCAGAGCGACGACGATCACGAAGGACGGGATTCGTCGGAAGATGTACCGGATCATGCGTTCACTTTCCGAGGTACGCCGACGAGAAGTCGGCGTAGGAGAGGGCGGTCGTCTTGGCCCCGCGGAGGGCGGGGATGGTGACGACGTATCCGGGGGCGTACACGAGCGGCAGGTTGAACGCCTGCTGGGTGATGTACGTGCCCAGCGCCTTGGTCGCGGGTGCCACGGCGCTGCCCTGTGCCTTTGCCAAGACGTCACGCAGCGAGACGTACTCGGGAGTGGCGAAATGGGACGGGTTGCCCGGCCGGAGCGACGGCACCAGGTTGACGAGGGTCGCGGGACCGAAGCCGAGCCCGTGAAGGGGCATGAACATCGGGCCGAGCTTCGCACCGGCCTGCTGGCCGATGAAGGTCAGGGCGGGAAGGACGTTCACGGTCGGGTTCAGTCCGACGGCTTTGAGGTTGTTCTGCACGATCTGGGCCGCGCTGATGTTGGAGCCGAAGCCGATGACGTTGATGGTGAAGCTTGCACCGGTGGCGCCGGCATCGGCGATCATCTTCTTCGCCTTCGCCGGGTTGTACGCGTAGGCGTCGTTCAAGGCGGTGTCATACCCGGGGGTGCCCGGGCTCCAGAACTGTGTCGTGGGTTGTGCCAGACCGCCGAAGACCTGGCTGACGATGCGCTTGCGGTCGATGGCGTACTGCACGGCTTGGCGCACTGCGAGCTTGTCGAACGGTGCGGCCGTCGTATCCACCCCGAGCGGATACAAGGAGCCCGTGGTCTGCACGACGCTGTACTGGGGGTCTTTCTGGAATCCGGCGACGTCGATGCCGGCCATGCCGATCGCGTACTGGACCCGGCCGCTGCGGACCGCGTTCACCAGTGCGGTGGGATCACTGATGGTCACCACGGTGATCTTGTCCAGGTAGGGTTTCGGTCCCCAGTAGTTGGCGTTGCGGACCAAGGTCAGCGAACTGCCCGGCGTCCAGCTCTGCCAGGCGTACGGGCCTGTCCCGATGACTTTGGAACCGTTCGCCAACCCGGACACGGTCGTGGGGTCGATGATCGAGGTCAGCTCGAAGAAGTCGAAGATGTTGGGCAGCGGCGCCGCGAAGTCGATCGTCAACTCGGTCGGGCTCTGCACCGTGATCGCAGTGAACTGCTTGGCAATGAACGCCAACTGGGAGCCGAACGCGGGGTTGAGGGTGTCCAGGAACGACGCCTTCACATCATCCGCCGTCATCTTCCGACCCGTCGAGAAGGTCACATCGTCCCGCAGCTTCACGTCGATCGATAGACCATTCGCCGCCACCTTCCAGCTCTTGGCCAGCACCGGCCGCGGCACCCCCTTCGCATCCAGCGAGGCCAGTGTCTGGAACACGCTCCGTTCCCAGGACCAGTTGGACTGGTTTCCGGCGAGCACGAAACCGGGCACCGCATCGTTGCCGCTGCCCACGGTCAGCGTTCCTCCACGCACCGGAGCACTGCTCCCGGAGGCGGAGGACGCGTGGCCGCTGGGGGTGCATCCCGCGAGCATCAGGCCCGCGACCACGACAGCCGCCACAGCGGCGGCACTTCGTTTGGAGTGAAGGAGCTTCATTGTTCCATTCCTGTTTCCGGGAGCGAATCGTCAGTGAGTTGGCCCCAGGCAGCGGATGTCCGGCTGAACCCGATGCGGCGAGTAAACCTAACTAACCGAGCACTCGGAAGGTTAGGAATGTGATGATCGACCTGAAGTCACCACGGATGCGCATCGTTCACGGCCGACCATTCGTCGGACCAGAGTGAGTACTAGTGTACGCCTGTTCGTACACTACACCAACCTTCCGGCGTGTGTATACAGAAAGTCGGCATTTGGCTGCTCACTGCTCCGCTCGCAGTGATTGTGTATACACTGATCGCATGAAGGCCTACGAAGTCCGAACCTACGCAAGCTCCGAGCAGCTCCCGCAGGAGGAGCAACTGGCGTGGAGGATCGCCCAGGTCGCTGCCGATCCGGTCGCGGTCCGCGGCGATGTCGCCGAGATGATCGTTAACCGCGTGATCGACAATGCCGCCGTCGCAGTCGCCTCGCTGGGACGCGCTCCCGTTACCGCGGCCCGCGGGCAGGCGGTCGCGCATCCCTCCACCCCCGGCGCCACGGTCTTCGGAGTGACCGACCGGGTCTCGCCGGAGTGGGCCGCCTGGGCCAACGGCGTCGCCGTGCGCGAGCTCGACTACCACGACACCTTCCTCGCCGCGGAGTATTCGCATCCCGGGGACAACATCCCGCCCCTCCTCGCCGTCGCCCAGCACGCGGGCCGTTCTGGCGCGGACCTCGTCCGCGGGATCGCGACGGGATACGAGATCCAGATCGACCTCGCGAAGGCGATCAGCCTCCACGCGCACAAGATCGACCATGTCGCCCACCTCGGGCCGAGCGCCGCCGCGGGCATCGGAACGCTCCTCGGCCTCGATCCGTCGGTGATCTTCCAGGCGATCGGGCAGGCCCTGCACACGACCACCGCCACGCGGCAGTCGCGCAAGGGCGAGATCTCGACCTGGAAGGCGTACGCGCCGGCGTTCGCCGGGAAGATGGCGGTGGAGGCGGTGGACCGGGCGATCCGCGGCCAGACGTCGCCGTCTCCCATCTGGGAGGGCGAGGACGGCGTCATCGCCCAGCTGCTCGACGGCCCGGATGCGCGCTACACGGTCAGCCTGCCCGAGCCCGGGGAGGCCAAGCGCGCCATCCTCGACTCGTTCACCAAGCAGCACTCGGCCGAGTACCAGGCGCAGGCGTTCATCGACCTCGCGCGTAGGCTGAGCGTCCAGCATCCCGAGCTGCGGGACCCGGAGAAGGTGCAGTCGATCGTGCTCGCGACGAGCCATCACACCCACCACGTGATCGGCTCGGGCTCGAACGATCCGCAGAAGTACGACCCGGCGGCCAGCCGGGAGACGCTCGACCACTCGGTCCCGTACATCTTCACCGTCGCGCTCCAGGACGGCGCCTGGGACCACGTCGGCGCCTACGCTCCCGAGCGCGCCGGGCGCGCCGACACCGTCGCCCTGTGGCAGAAGGTGACCACCCGGGAGGACCCGGAGTGGACGCGTCGCTACCACTCCACCGACCCGGCGGAGCAGGCGTTCGGCGGCCGGATGGAGGCGACGCTTGCCGACGGCACCCGCATCGTCGAGGAGATCGCCGTCGCCGACGCCCATCCCCTCGGAGCGAAGCCGTTCGCGCGCACCGACTACGTGCACAAGTTCCGCACGCTCGCCGACGGCGTCCTCGGCTTCACGGAGGTCGAGCGCTTCCTCGATCTCGCCGAGCGACTGCCCGAGCTCACCGCCGAAGAAGTGCGGTTGCTGAACGTCGTGGCTCCCGCAGGCTCCCTGCCCGTTCCCCCGGAAGGACTGTTCTGATGCTGCACTCGAAGCTCACCGCCACCGAGAAGCGGCGCGCGTTCCGTGAGGGGCTCGCCTCCGGGGAGCTGCTGCGGATGCCCGGCGCGTTCAACCCGCTGAGCGCGAAGCTCATCCAGGACAAGGGGTTCGAAGGCGTCTACGTGTCGGGCGCCGTGGTGTCGGCCGATCTCGCCCTGCCGGACATCGGGCTGACCACCCTCACCGAGGTGTCCCAGCGAGCCGGTCAGATCGCCCGCGTGACCGATCTGCCCACGCTCGTCGACGCCGACACCGGATTCGGCGAGCCGATGAACGTCGCCCGCACGGTACAGGTGATGGAGGATGCGGGCGTCGCAGGCATCCACATCGAGGACCAGGTGAACCCCAAGCGGTGCGGGCACCTCGACGGCAAGGATGTGGTCGACGAGTCGACGGCGCTGAAGCGGATCGCGGCGGCTGTCGCCGGACGACGGGACCCGGACTTCCTCATCATGGCCAGAACCGACATCCGCGGCGTCGACGGGATGGCGGCCGCCATCGACCGGGCGAAGGCTCTTGTCGATGCGGGAGCCGACGCGATCTTCCCCGAGGCGATGGCCGGCCTCGAGGAGTTCGCGGCGATGCGCGCCGCCGTCGACGTGCCGATCCTGGCGAACATGACCGAGTTCGGCAAGAGCGATCTGTTCACCACCCGGCAGCTCGCCGACGTCGGGGTCAACCTCGTGATCTTCCCCGTGTCCCTGCTGCGCCTCGCGATGGGCGCCGCCGAGCGGGGCCTCGACACCATCCTCAGCGAGGGATCGTTGACCTCCCGGGTGCCGGAGATGCAGACCCGCGCTCGCCTCTACGAACTCGTGGACTACGCCGGCTACGCGTCGTTCGACGAGCGCGTCTACACCTTCGACCTCGCCGACAACCGGAGCTGACACCATGACCGACATCAAGAAAGGGCTCGCCGGAGTCGTCGTCGACACCACGGCGATCTCGAAGGTGAACGCCGAGACGAACTCGCTGCTCTACCGCGGCTACCCCGTGCACGAACTCGCCGCCGAATGCTCGTTCGAGGAGGTCGCCTACCTCCTCTGGCACGGCGAGCTGCCCGACGAGAAGCAGCTCGCCACGTTCCAGCAGGCCGAACGGGCCCAGCGCGGGCTGGACGAGACCGTCAAGCGCGTCATCGACCTCCTGCCGCGAAACGCGCATCCGATGGACATCGTGCGCACCGCCGTGAGCGTCATCGGCGCCGCAGACCCTGAGGCAGCCGACCGCTCCCCCGAAGCCGACCTCGCCAAGGCCGTAACGCTGTTCGCGAAGCTGCCGGCGATCGTCGCCTACATCCAGCGCCGCCGCCACGACCTGCCGCTGGTGGAGCCGCGCGACGACCTCGGCTACAGCGCGAACCTCCTCCACATGTCGTTCGGGGAGGTTCCCGACCCGGTCGTGGTGGACGCGTTCGACGTCTCGATGACGCTGTACGCCGAGCACTCCTTCAATGCCTCCACCTTCACGGCGCGGGTCGTCACCTCCACCCTGTCCGACCTGTATTCCGCGGTCGTCGCGGCCATCGGGGCGCTCAAAGGACCGCTCCATGGCGGTGCGAACGAGGCCGTGCTGCACATCTTCGACGAGATCGGATCCCCCGGGAACGCTGCGGCCTGGCTCGACCGCGCTCTGGCCGAGAAGCGCAAGATCATGGGATTCGGCCACCGCGTCTACAAGAACGGCGACTCCCGGGTCCCGACCATGAAGACCGCCCTCGACACCCTGGTCGCCGAGTACGACCGTCCCGACATCCTCGATCTGTACGATCGCCTGGCCACCGCGATGGATGAGCGGAAGGGCATCAAGCCGAACCTGGACTACCCGTCCGGCCCGGCGTACCACCTCATCGGCTTCGACACGGAGCTCTTCACCCCGCTCTTCGTCGCGGCGCGGGTCACCGGATGGACCGCGCACATCATGGAGCAGCTGTCATCGAACGCGCTCATCCGCCCGCTCTCCGAGTACGTGGGTCCGGACGAACGCCAGGTGACCCGCCGACAGGGCTGAGAGGCACCCGGATGACCGTCTCCCCTCCCCCGGCTCGCGACCGAGCGAGCGACGTCGCATACAAGCGGCTTCGCGCCGAGATCATCGAATGGACGCTGGAGCCGGGCACCCGGATCAGTGAGACGGAGACCGCCGTCCGGCTCGGCGTCTCACGGACTCCGCTCCGGGAGGCGCTCTCCCGCCTCACCGCGGAAGGCCTCGTCACGAGCGTGGGCCGCACGAGCACCGTCGCACCTCTCTCGCGCGATCACATCGTGGAGCTGTTCGAGCTTCGGGAGGCTCTCGAGACCCAGGCCGCCCGGCTGGCCGCCCGCCGGCGCGACCCCGCACGCTTCGAAGAGCTTCGCGCGGCACTGCTGAGCGCCGTTCCGCACGACTCCGAGGCCGGGACCAGCCGGTATTACGAACTCGCCGACGCCCTCGACCGCGCTCTCGAGGAGGCCGCCGGCAGCCGGCACCTGGCCGCGAGCCTCCGGGACATGCGCGGCCAGCTGGCCCGGGCACGCCGCATCTCGCGCCAGGACCGTCGCCGTCTCGATCAGGCCACGCAGGAGCACCTGGTCATCGTGGGTGCGATCATCGCCGGTGACGAGCTGCTGGCGAGCCAGGCCACGGCCGTGCACCTCCACAATTCGCTCGAGAACATGCTCGCGCACGTGCCCTAGTCCGCCGACGCCTCGTGGTCGTCCCGGCCGGCACGGGATAATGAGGTCATGCCCTCACGCCGACCGCGCCGCGCGATGGGGCAGCCCCCTCGGCGGGCCGTGTTCTCGGTCAGGGCGCGGATCGTCGTGGCGATCGTCCTCGCCGCGGGGATCGGGCTGGCCGCCGCGGGAGCTGCCACCTTCTTCGTGCTCCGCCAGCAGGCCCTGGCCGAGGTGGACGGGAACCTGTACCGCAATCTGTCCCAGGTGAAGGCCGTCGCGGCTCAGACGCCGGCGGAAGATCAGAAGGGAGTGGATGCGCTGCTCCGCACGCTCATCCAGCAGGCCGCCCCTGCCCCCTCCGAGAGCACCCTCGGCATCGTCGCCGGGCAGGCCGCGTACATCCCCGGCGGCACCCTCCCGTTCCGGATGGATCGGGACAAGAGCCTTGTCGCCCGGTTCGCACGCGAGGCGGATCCGACCCACGTCGTGATGGGCACGGCGAAGTCCGCCGAGGGCACGCTGCGCTACGCGATCATCCCGGTGACGGTCAACGGCGATCCGGCGAAGGGCCTCTACGTCGCGGCCTACGACCTCGACAGCGTCCTCGCGGCGGTCGCGAGCCCGTTCCGGACGTATGCGTTCCTCGCCGCGGGCGCGCTCGTCCTCATCGGTCTCGTCGCCTGGTTCGTCGCCGGGCGGCTGCTGCGCCCGGTGCGCGAGCTGCGGGAGGCGGCGGACCAGCTCTCGGCGACGGAGCTCGGGCAGCACATCCCCGTCCGCGGCGGCGATGACCTCTCCCTCCTGGCCGCCGGCTTCAACCGGATGACGGACCGCCTGGAGGAGTCGTTCACCTCGCAGCGCCGGCTGCTGGACGACGTCGGCCACGAGCTGAAGACCCCTCTCACGATCGTGCGCGGCCATCTCGAGCTGCTCGATCCGAGCGACCCCGACGACGTGCGCGTCGTGCGGGAGCTCGCCGTCGACGAACTCGACCGGATGAGTGAGCTCGTCGGAGACATCGCCCTGCTCGCCGAATCGCGCGGGCCGGGCTTCGTGAACACGGCGCCCGCCGACCTCGCCGACCTGACGAGGATGGTCGCCGCCAAGGCCGCCGCCCTCGCGCCCGACCGCCCCTGGGTGATCGAGCAGGCGGCGGAGGGCGACGGAACGCTCGATACCCGCCGGATCACCCAGGCGTGGCTCCAACTCGCCGAGAACGCCGCGAAGTACTCGACGCCCGGCGGCGTGATCCGTCTGGGGAGCGAGCTCGTCCACGGTCGGACCGGGATGCTGTTCCGGGCGTGGGTGCGCGACGACGGACCCGGCATCGCGGAGGGCGATCAGGCCAGGGTCTTCGAGCGATTCCAGCGCGGCGGCGGCACCCGCGGGACCTCCGGGTCAGGACTCGGGCTCGCCATCGTCACTGCGATCGCGCACGCCCACGGCGGCACCGCGGACGTCACGAGCTCGGCCGCCGGTTCGACGTTCACCGTCAGCATCCCGTGCGGAGATGCGGATGCGGACGGGGACGCGGACCACCGCGCCGCGGACGATGCCGCGCCTGACGTCCACCCGTCCCCATCCATCACCGAGGAGACGCCATGAGCCGCATCCTGATCGCCGAGGACGAGCCCCGGATCGCCTCCTTCGTGGAGAAGGGGCTGCGGTCGGCCGGCTTCACCGTCACCACGGTGACCGACGGGCTCGCGGCGCTCGACGAAGTGCGGACCGGGGCGCACGACCTGCTGGTCCTCGACATCGGGCTCCCGGGGCTGGACGGCTTCGGCGTGCTCGAGGCGGTCCGTGGTGAGGGGCATCCGCTCGTCGTCATCGTCCTGACCGCCCGCACCGGCGGGCGCGATGTCGTCGGCTCCCTCGAAGGCGGCGCGGACGACTACCTGGCCAAGCCCTTCCGGTTCGACGAGCTGCTCGCGCGGATCCGGCTGCGACTGAAAGCGGCGCGACCGGAGGCGGCCGATGTGCTGCGTGCTGGCGATCTGGTCCTGGACGTCCGCACCCGCCGCATCACCGTCTCCGGGACCGCGGTGGATCTGTCGGCACGGGAGTTCGCTCTCGCGGAGGAGCTGCTGACCCACGCCGGGCAAGTGCTCAGTCGCGAGCAGCTGCTCAGCCGCGTGTGGGGGCTGGACTTCGACCCGGGATCGAACGTGGTCGACGTGTATGTGCGCTATCTCCGCGGCAAGATCGGCGCCGAGCGCATCGAGACCGTGCGCGGGATGGGCTACCGCCTCATCGCCTGAGGCGGGCGAAGCCAGGCGAGGCGGGCGAAGACAGAGAAATGGGGCGAGGAGGAACCCGAACCTCCTCGCCCCAAGCCGGGGTGGAACCGCTCAGTGGCCGAGCGTCGCCGAACCGCTGCCACGCACGTCGACGGCCGCCGGAGGGGCCACCACGGTCGCGGCGGCGCCGCCCGTCGCGCTCGCACCAGAGGTGCCCGCCGCGCCGGTCGCGCCCGCCGTGCCGGAGCCGGTCACGGAGCCGGCCGTGCCGGACACGGAGCCGCTCAGGGTGCCCGACCCGGTCGTGACGCCGGGGACGGACGGAACACCGGGAACCGCCGGAACGCCGGACGGGACGGTCGTGGGCAGCGTGGGAACCGCCGGCGCCTGGCCTGCGAGCTTCGAGACCTCGCCGCGAAGCGCGGCGGCCTTCTGCTCCGCCTTGGCCGCCGCCGACTGCGCTGCGCTCTTCGCCGCGCCGGTCACGCCGTGGGCCGCGATCGCAGCGCCCGCCTGGTCCTGAACGGAGAAAGCCCCGGTGGCGGCGAAGGCGCCGGCGGTGGCGAGGCCCGCGCTGAGGATGCCTGCGGTGCTGGCGACGATGATCTTGGTGAGCGTCTTCATTTCGGTGGAGGTTACCTTTCCGTTGGCGTACGGCCAAAATTCGGCCTGTGGAAAGAGCATGTCGGCCACCCATGAGACGAGGAGGAGACCGGGATGAGAACCGTCTCATCCGGCATCCCGGCATCCCGGCACCCCGGCATCCCGGCATCCCTGCTGTCGGTCGGCTCCCCGTCAGCTCGCGACGGAGGAACGCTGCCGAAGGAGCGCACCGGCGCCGATGACGACGTAGAGAGCGGCGGCCACGACGAACCCGAGCGCCATCAGGAAGGACATCCATCCGCTGCCCGTGAACATCGTGCCGACACCGACGAGGAACGTGAGGATGATCACGATGAACGCCCAGAGTGCGGCCGTCTGTGCGACGCCCTCGCGCCGGGCCGCCAGCCAGACCCGTACGGCCACGACGACGACCCCGATGCCCACGAGCGCGTGGAGACCGAGGATGATGCCCGCGACGACCCGGGCACCGCCGTCGTTCTCTTCCGGGCTGCCGATGAGGTTCGCGCCCATCCCGAGCAGGAACTGCACCGCGAGCGCGCTGAGCGCTTCTCGGGATCGTCGCACCAGGACTGGGGATGCGTTCAGAGCTGTGGACATCGGTGTTCCTTTCGTTCGACGGATCGCACCGTTCACGCACCATTCTGTTCGGCTGCAACGGCGCTGTCATGCGGCGCCGAGAGTACCCGCCCATACTCTCCGGGGAGTAGTCCCGATCCGTCCGTGCGGAGTGAGTGCTGCGTTGTGGAACGTCTGCGGTGGCGCGCCGGACCGCCCACGTTCCGAGACACCGCAGATTGCGCGCGGTCAGCGCGGAGGCTGCACGCGCGGTTCACCTTCCGGGGCCATGGAGGCGCCCGCACGGCTGATGGTCATGCTCTGAAGCCGACCGGCTGTGGCTGCGCCCACGCTTCGGCGAATCTCCACCGCGGCGGATTCGCACCCTTGTCGGGCTTGTTCGTCCAGGCAGATGAGCTCAACACCGGCCGGGGGAACGGGGTGATCTCGAACCAGCCGGGCGATGAAGGCGGCGAGGGTGCCGGGCACGGTGGAAGCGTGGATGTCGTCGAGCGCCCGCAGATCCCACGCGGCGACGTGGACCCCGTCATCGACGGTCAGGTTCTGGGCCTCGCCTGACCACGAGAGCGCAAAACAGAGTTCCTGCTCGTCGGCACGAAGAGCCTGGACCGTTCGAGCGGTCATCGCGTGCCGTGCGCCGCTCGGTATGTATTGGAACAGCATGTTCGCTGAGTATGGTCCGTCGCCCCCCGCCGTCGCCGGGAACGTCTCATATTTGCGCAACGCGGGCTGTCCGGCGGCGTTACGATCCCATGCCGAGGTGGGCACCCCCCGCGACGTCGAGGCTGACGCCGGTGATGTAGCGATTCCGAGGATCAGTGAGGAACAGCGCAGCATTCGCGACCTCGTCCGGCCGGGCGAATCGCTGCATCGGGAGCTGCGCTGCGCGTTCTGCTCGTGCCCGGGCGGCCGAGTCGGGTGCGTCGCCGGATGCCTCGGCGAGCTGAGCCCACATGTTCGTCTCCACCGGACCTGGGGTGATTGCGTTCACCGAGATGCCGGAGGGTCCCAGGATCTGCGCCATGGACCACATGATGTGGAGGACGGCGACCTTGCTCGCGTTGTACGGCAGATAGGTCCGCCGGGCCTCCTTCGCCGCGACCGACGAGAAGAGGAGGATGGTCCCCCTGATCTCGTGGTCCAGCATCGCCTGCGCGGTCTCCCGGACGACGGTGAAGGTGCCGGTCGCGTTGATCGTCATGATCCGTGCGAATTCCGCCGTACTGGTTTTCAGAGGGTCGGGGGTCTCCCCCAAGACTCCCGCCGCGTGCACCAGGGCGTCGATCCGGCCGAAGCGGGCGATGATGTCGGCGATGGCAGCTGCCGTCGCTTGCTCGTCCGTCACGTCGAGGTCGTAGTAGGCGACGGCCGCCTCGGGTTTCTCTCCGCCGCGATCCGAAGCGATCACCGTCGCCCCGCTTTCCGCATAGGCGGAGACCATCGAGCTGCCGATGCCGCCGTTCGCACCCGTGACGAAGACGATGTGGTCCTGCATGGACACGGTGGGTTCCTCTCCTGCTACTTCTTCGCGTGGCTGGACCAGAGACGTCCTGGTTGTTCCTCGACCGGCAAACCTGCGGCCGACAGGATGCGATCGAGCAGCAGTTGAGTCTTGGCCGCCTCCGCACCCGAGGTGAGGGGCTGCTGCCGATCCCGCACTCGATCCAGGAAATGGTTCACCGCTCCGGCGAAGCCGAAGGTCTGCGTCGCCGTGGCCCACCCGAACGCCTCCGCTGACATCTCCCGGACAGTCGTCTGCCCGTCGCGCGTGATCGCGACGCTGTCGGGGGCTGAAATGGTCGCCGTGACGCCGTCACCGTAGGCATCGAGCTTCTCGCTCCAGGCGCCTGCGTTCCGCGCGGCCATCAGGACGCCGGTGTTGCCGCTGTCGAAGCGGATGAGCGCGCTGACTCCGTCCTCCTGCCAGGGGTCATCGCCGGCGGCGTGGGCGTTCACCTCCACCGGTTCGCCTCCGCAGTACCAGCGCAGGAGGTCGACCATGTGGATGGCGTTCTCGAACGTCGCGCGGTATTCAGAGCCCGCCCGGTTCTTCTGTGCGACGCAGAAGGATGCGCCGCGCGCGCCGAATGCTTCCCGGCCGGCCTCGTAGACGGGGGCGAAGCGCCTATTGAATCCCACCATCAGGATGCGGCCGCCGTCATCCGCTAGCTGCGCGAGGAACAGTGCGTCGTCCGCGCGGGTGGCCAGCGGCTTTTCACAGAAGACGTCGACTCCGGCCGCCAGGGCGGAACGTGTGGCCTCCACATGCTCCGAACGCGGCGTCAGGATGAACACGGCATCGAGGGTCTCCGCCTCCAGCATCGCGTCGACGGTCGAATAGGCCCGTCCGAAGCCCCACCGCCGCATCAGCGGCTGGGGGTCCGCTTTGCGGGTGACCACGGCAGTCAGCTCCACATCGTCGCGGGCCACAAGGGTCGGCAGCTGCGCGATGGTCGCGATGTTGCCGACGCCGGCCACACCGACACGGAGCGTCCGAGTGGTCACTGGGACACCACCGCTGAGAGGATCGCACGCACCGCCCGGGCGGATTCGGCGAATCCCGTCGCGGGTTCGGGGAGATCCTGCGGGTGCCAGCGGTATTCGTACTCGAGGGTCAGCACATCGTCGTATCCGCGGCGCGCGAGCTCATGGATGATGTCCGCCCAGGGCACGATGCCGGTACCGACGACACGAGAGCGGATCGCGCGTTCATCCGCCTTGACCCGAGCGGTGTCCGAAGCCCGGAACGGAGCGTTGCGGTCCTTGAAGACGAGGTCCTTCACGTGGACGTGGCCGATCAGGTCACCCTGAACGGCGAAGGCCTGAGTCCAGTCCTCGTCGTGGGTGAACGTCAGGTTGGCCTGGTCGTAGAGGACGCGCACGGCCGGTGAGTCGACTTCGCGAACCAGGCGGGCGGTGTCGGACGCGGTCTGCGTCATGGTTCCGAAGTGGTTCTCGACGCACAGCACCACGCCGGCCTGCTGCGCGTCGACCGCCAGGACGCTCAGCGCCGCGCTGAGCCGCTCCCAGTGCGCGGTGTACTCGGGGGAACCCGGCTGCCAGGCGCCGGCATAGACCCGGACGCGCGTGGCGCCCACGTCGTGAGCTGCGTCGATGCATCCCCGGAACTCGTCGATGCCGGCCTGCCAGCTCTCCGCGTCGAGGCTGTTGATGCTCGTCGTGTAGGGGGTCAGCGCGACGATGGGGAGGCCCTCATCGCGGGCGACAGCGGCTGCGTGCTGCGCCGACTTCTTGTCCGAGGGAGAGATCGCGGCGGGGTACGCGTCTTGATAGATGACTTCCGCCGCGTCCAGTCCTGCCGTCTTGAACAGGCGGATCGCTTCCTGGAGTGTCATGCCCGGCGTTCCGAGCGTGTGTCCGGCGATGATCATGAGGAGGTGGTTCTTCTTTCGATCGGGCGGTTCCAGTCCGCCGGTCCGACAAAGTTCGGGGGGCTCTGCACGCGGGAGCGGTCGACCAGCTCCATCAGGAGACCCCACGGGGTGAGGAAGTAGATCCAGCGGTTGCCCGCGACGGCGGGACTGTCCCCGGCGACCTCTTTGCGTTCGCCGAGGATGCGCACGCCGGGGACCTGCTCCAGGTGGCTGACGGCCCGGTCCACGTCCTCCACGGCGAAGCAGAGGTGATGGCCGCCTCGGTCGCTGTGCCGGGGATGCTCGGTTCGCCGGTCCGCGGTCTGCCACTGGAACAGCTCGACATTCAGATTGGGCGGCATCCTCAGCATCGAAAGTTCGAGGGCCGCATCCGAGGGCACGTCGAAGTTGACCGGCATGAAGGCCGCGTCCGGGCCGCGCGTGGAGCGGTACAGCTCTTCCGCCCCGAGGACGTCGACGAAGAACGACACCGCCTCATCGAGATCCGGAACCGTGTAGGCCGCGTGGTCCACGTACTGGAGCCCGGGCATTCGCGTCAGGCTCATCGCACAGACCTCGTCGAGGAGCGGATGAGCAGTTCGGGCTGCAGGATCACGTGCTCCACCTCGCCGTTCAGGGAGGCGCGCTCGGCCAGGCTGATGGCGATCCGGCCCATTTCGGCGATCGGCTGTCGCACGGAGGTCAGCGGCGGGTTGATGTGCGCGCCGAGGGGAAGGCCGTCGTAGCCGACGACCGAGACGTCATCGGGCACGGAGAGGCCGTAGGCGCCGAGTGCGCTGATGACGCCGAACGCGACCATGTCGTTCGCCGCGATCACCGCCGAAGGCCGGTCGTCCATCGTCGCCAGTTCCTGTGCGGCGCGCTCTCCGGCTTCGGCGCCGATGTCGCTGTCCAGCTCGATCGGGGTCATCCCGTGCCGCGCAGTGAGCTCCTGGTAGGCGGCGCGCCGATCGGCGGCCGTGTGCGTTCCGGGGATGCCCGAGACGTAGGCGATCGAGGTGTGGCCGAGCTCCAGCAGATGGTCGAACGCGAGCTCGATTCCCTTCGCGTTGTCGACGGTCACGGTGGGCACCTGAACGTCCGACTCGATGCGGTCGATGACGACCAGGCGGTTACCGAAGCCGAACGGCTCGAATTCGGCGGGGTCGACCCGGGTCGAGGGTGCGATCACCCCGAACGGCGCGTACATCGACTGCATCGCGTGAAGGTATCCAGCGGTCGCCCCGGGATCGTTCTCGGTGACGCACAGCACCAGCTGGTAGCCGCGCTCCCTGGCGACGGCGGTCATCGTCTTCGCGAGCTCTGCGAAGAAGGGGTTGGTGATGTCCGGAACGATGAGCGGCACCAGCGTGCTGCTCTTGGTCCGAAGCGCCTGCGCGAGCGGGCTCATCGTGTAGCCCATCGATGCAGCGACCTTGAGGATGTGATCCCGGGTCTCCTGCTTCACAGCTTCGGGACGCGAGAATGCGCGTGAGACCGTGGAACGGTGCACGCCGGCCGCGGCCGCCACTTCGTCAATGCTGTGGTTGGACACCGATACTCCCTCGTCCTGCTTTCGAATACGCATCCCAGATGATGGCCATCGTCGCTTCCAGATCACGAATCCCCGGCAGGCCCGCGAACCCGGAGGTCAGCTGGTCGGCCACCCTGCCGACGAACCGTTCGTATAGGGGGTCGCTGTCTACGGTGAACTGCGATGTCTCGGTGACACCGCCGGTGGACGTGAACGACGCGCGCCCATCCGACCATATTGTCGCCGTTCCCCCGGCGCCGATCCGCATATACGCGCAGTGGCGTTTCAGCGGCGAGGCCGGGAAGGCGTAGCCCACCTGGACGGTCGCGACTCGCCCGTCGGGGGTGGCCAGGGTGAGCGAGGCGTAGTCTTCGACCTCCCCGCCATGCAGCGTGGCGGAGATCGCCGCTGTCACGGTGACCTCTCGAGCTCCGGAGGACTGAAGGAACAGGTCGACGAAGTGGGGCGCCAGGTTGATCATGCACCCGCCCCCGGCGCGTTCGAGTTCCACCATCCACGGATTGCCGCTGACCAGGTACCGGTCAGGGGGTCCGGCGATGAACTGAGTGCTCTCGTAGACGGAGCTTCCCGCCTTGCCGAGCCACTGCTCCACGGGGCCGCCTCGCTGCACGAGGGGGACGGCGATCGGTACGTCGGCCGCCTCGGCGGCCTGCCGGACCTCCTCCACCTGGCCGAGCGCGATGCCGGCCGGCTTCTCGACGACGAGCGGGATCCCGCGGTCGATCAGTGCCAGGCAGACCGAGCGCATCGTGTCGTGGGGTGCGAAGACGTATGCCAGCTCGATGTCGTCGTAGGCGGAGAGCAGCTCCTCCCATGACGAGTGCAGCGTGCCACCCCACAGCCGGCTCAGGCCTTCGACCCGGGAGGTATCCGGATCCGAGGCGCCGAGCACATGGTGCCGGTCCGCGATCGCCTGGGCGCAGAGCGGGAGGTGCCAGTGGGAGGCGCCGATGATCACTGTTCTTGCTCTGCTCATATCCGCTCTCGCACCTCTGCCAGTATCGCGTCCGCGATCTCCGTCGCTCGCAACGCTTGCCGGTACCCGACCGTCGGAGGCCCGCCTCCGGCGAACAGGAGCGCCGCTTCCGCCTGTTTGCGGAAGAGGTCGATCTCGGGGAAGTGCCGCACGGTCTCCGACCCGTACCGATCCCACTCGTGGTACGACCAGTTGGACCAGAGTCGCCGGCCCTCGTGCGCGATGACGTCGATCTCGAGGGACCAATCGTTGCGATTGAGGCCGGTCGTGTGCTCCCAGGGGTTCCAGTACGTCTCCAGCCTCAGGAGCGGCCCGTCCTCGAAGGTGAGCGTCGTGGCGGTGTAGTCGGCGACGCCCGCGCGGTGCAACTCCTCGCTGACGTAGGTGGAGCGCACGGTCGCCTCACCGGGAAAGAGGGACGCCGCATACTCGATGGCGTGGATGCCGTTGACGACGGCGACGCCGCCCTCTTCGGGCGCAGCGCGCCACGAGTCGACGGTCAGCTTGCGGGCCGCCGACCGAACGCTGACACTGATCACGTTCACGGAGGATATCCATTCCGCCAGCCTCTGGGCGACGGGATGGTGATGCAGCGTGTACCCGACCATGAGGTTCTGGTCGACGTTCTCCACGCCGGACAACGGCTCGGCGTTCGCGAGCGAGGAGCCGACCGGCTTCTCGACCAGGACGCGCAGCCCTCGCCGCAACAGCTCAGCCGTCACGCCCGGCTGCATACTGCTCGGCAGGGACACCACGACGAGGTCCACCTCCGACGGGTGGAGCCCACCCGCGGATTCCAGCACCCTGGCACCGACTTCGCGTGCGAGCTCGGCCGTACGCGGGCTCGGGTCCACCAGAGCCACGACGCGGGCGCCGATGTCGTGGAAGGCGTGTGCATGACGGCTCCCGGCCCACCCTGCTGCGCCGATGACCGCCACCCGTTGGGCCTCGGTCATCCCTTCACCCCACCGGATGTCAGCCCGGCGATGAACCAGCGCTGGAACAGCGAGAACAGCGCTAGGACGGGAATGAATGCGACCGTGACGAAGGCCGCGAAGAGGCCCCAGAAGGCGCCGTATCCCGTTTGCAGGTATTGCACGATGCCGTTCTGAACCGTCTTCATGTCTTGAGTCGTGGCCAGGACCGTACCGACGAGGTAGTCGTTCCAGACGAACACGAAGATGAAGATGGCGATGGCGGCGATGCCGGGCCGGATGAGGGGGAGGACGATGCGCCACAGGATCTGCGGCCGCGAGCACCCGTCGATGGCCGCAGCTTCTTCGATCTCGAGAGGAATGTTCTCGATGAAGTTGCGGATGAAGAGGATCGTCTGCCCGCAGATGATCGCCGCGTACACGACGATGAGGAACGGATACGTGTTGATCAGCGCCGTCTTCACGAACATGGAGTACAGGGCGATGAAGACGACGATCGCCGGGACCATGGAGAGAACGAGGATGCCGGTCATCACGGTCTCCATGCGACGGCTGCGGTACCGGGTCGCGACGTAGGCCGCGGGGATGCAGATCGCGAGCGCGAGAACGATCGAACCGCAGGAGTAGACCAGCGAATTGAGGAAGAACCGTATGTTCGTCGGTGTGAAGATGCCGGAGTAGTTCGCGAGAGAGAACGGGTCCGGGATCCACTTCGGCGGGAACTGGATGGTGTCCGCGGGAAGCTTCAGAGAAGTCGAGAGGATCCAGGCCACAGGCGGGAGCACGACGAGGGCCGAGACGACGATGAAGAGCCATCTCGGGACACCCCGGAGGATCGTGCCCCACCGGCTGCCGCGGCGAGCGGTCGTTGACGTAGTCACAGGGTTTCCCTCCGTCGGAAGCGCAAGGCGATCAGCGTGAGGACGACGTTGATGGCGAAGAGGAGTATGGCTGTCGCTGAAGCCCCGGACAGGTTGTACTGCTGGAAGACCTGGTTGAAGACGCGCATCGAAAGCGTCTCCGTCGCCCGGAGCGGGCCCCCGCGCGTGGTGACGAGGATGATCGTGACCATCTGCACGTAGAGCATGAGGAGCACGACCACCACCGATACGATCGTGTTCCGCAGATAGGGCAGGGTGACGTTGACGAAGCTGCGCCAGATGCCACCGCCGTCGACCCGGAGGCTTTCGTAGAGCTCCTTGGGCACGGTCTGAAGCGCTCCGAGGAAGAGCAGCATCGCCTGCGGATACGACCACCATGCCGTGATCAGCGTCACGGCGACCAAAGCGCCTCCGGTCGTCGAGAAGACGTCGGACGGGCCGAACCCCAGAGCTTCTGTGATGGCGCTTCCCGGTCCGTAGTTCGGGTTGAGGAACCAGACCCACATCGTTCCTGCTGTCGCCTGGGACAGGAGCCACGGGAGGAGGAACAGGCTGCGGACAGTGCGCTTGAACCGGTGCAGATTGTTCAGGACGATCGCTGACAACAAGCCGGCGGGCAGCGCGATCACGATCGCGCCGAGCGAGAAGACGACGGTGATTCCGATGCTGTTCGCCAGGTTGGGGTCGGAGAAGAGCGAGGCGAAGGAGTCGAGCCCGCTGAACTTTCCGATCTGGTAGTAGGTCGTTTCGTGGAGGGCTGTCCACGCCGTGTAGAAGAGAGGCCCGACGAACACGAAGAGGAAGACGACGCAAACGGGAGTGACATACAGCCACAGCGTGCGGTCTCTCCGCCGTCGTCGGCCGGCCGGCTCTCGCGGTCGGGGAGGCTGCTGAACGGAGCTGCGCGACGAGAGGCTCGTCGTTGACATGGTGTCCTGCTTTCCTCGGGGGAGCCGGCCGCCGCCGGCTCCCCCGAGTTGGTCGGGCCGGAAGAGCTACTTGCTGTTTCCGGCGTCTTGCGCGGACTTGATGAACTCGGTGCCGGACGTGCCCTTCAGGATCAACGCCTGCCCTGCATTGGCCAGACCGGTGGCCAACGTGTTCCAGTTATCGGGATAGTTGCGCGGCTTGCTGTTGCTCTTGACGTACGCAGAGATGTCGTTGATGGTCTTCGCCGCCGGGGTGGAGAAGAACGACTGCTTGTAGGTCGAGGCACGCGGAGGCACTTCACCGCCGGTGGCCATGACCGCGCCGGCCTTCGGGCCCGTCATGTACTGGATGAACTTCCACGCGGCATCGGCATGTTTGCTGCCGGCACCGATGCCGAGGGTCCAGCCGAAGGTGGTCCCCGTCGTGCCACCGCTGGAGGCCGTGGGAAGCGAGGTCGACTTCACGTCGGGCGCGGTCTTGCCGAACGTCACGATCCGCTCCGTACCGAGCACCGCCATCGCGACGGTCCCATTGGCGAGCCCATCGGCGACCGAACTGTACGTGTCGGAGACGACATTCTTGCCGAGAGCCTTCGCATCCCGGAGGTCGGCAAGGAACGTGCCGAACGCATCGCCCTTGGACGTGGCGAAGTCGTATTTCCCGTCCTTTTGAAGCTGCTGACCGATCTGGTTCATGAAGCAATCGAAGAAGGTGCCGATGACGGCCGAGTTGTCGGTGTCCGAGAATCCGGTTCCGAACCCGGTGAACCCGGCGGCGGCCGCCTTCTTGGCGACATCGACGACCTGGTCGTACGTCGTCGGAACCGTGGCCCCGATCTGACTCAGGATCTTCTGGTTGTAGTACAGGGTGCAGGTGCGGTACTCATACGGCTCCGCCACCTGCTTCCCGTCCGGCCCCGCCAGATTGCCGGTGGGATGCAGCCAGTCGGTGATCTTCGAGGCGTCTGCGGGCAGTGGCGAGTACGCACCCGCAGCAGCCATCTGGGGAACGACGGGCGAGAACATCTTGAACACGTCGGGCGCCGTGCCCGCCGCCGCAGCCTGCGGCAGCCGAGAAAGCATGTCACCCAGCGACACCACCGAAAGGTTGATCTTGATGTCGGGATTCGCCTTCTCGAAGTCGGCGATGTTCTCCTTCAACGCGGCAGCGCGCGGGTTGTCCTGAGTGGGATCGATGAAGTCCCAGTACGAGAGCGTCACCGGTCCTTTCGATTCGGCGGGCGAGGATGTGGGGGAGCATCCCGCGAGCACCATTGCTGCAGTCGCGGCAGCCGCGACGGCGAAGCCCCATCGCTTTCGATACATAATCTCTCCAATGAGATCGGTTGCTGAGATCGGTTGCAGCCACGTTAGGGTCATGCAGATCGAATGTCAACCCTCCGGTACGACAAAATGAGATCGGTTGCTGAGATCGGTTGCATTTTCGCTTCCGCGCGTGTTTACTGGTCGCGTGTTCCACAAACTCGACACCCTGACGACCATCCGCGATTCCGGCGCCGTGCTCATCGTCCGCCTGGACGATGCGGAGGAAGCCTTCGACGTGGCCTCGGCCGCCGTCGACGGCGGGATCCGCGCACTGGAGATCACGCTGTCGATCCCGGGCGCGCTGCAGGTGATCGAGCGGCTGACCGAACGTTTCGCCGGCCAAGGCGTCACGATCGGCGCCGGCACGGTGCTCGACGGCTACGCCGCCTGGTCGAGCATCCAGTCCGGCGCGCAATTCCTCGTGAGCCCCAACCTGAACCCCGAGATGATCCGCGTCGCCAATCGCTACCAGGTGGCCACGATCAGCGGTGCGTACACACCGACCGAGATCCTGAACACTGCCGAAGCCGGAGCGGACCTGGTGAAGCTCTTTCCGACCGAGGCCGGCGGAATCCCCTATGCCAAGGCGGTCCTCGCTCCACTCGCTCACATCCCCCTCGTTCCGGCCGGGGGCGTGACCACGGCGAACGTCGGTGAATGGTTCGACGCCGGCGTCGTCGCTGTCGGCGTCGGCAGCGCGATCACGAAGGCCGCCCGGAGCGACGGTGACGTGACGCGCGTCACGAAGGCTGCAGAGGACTTCGTCGCCGCGATCGAGCGGGCGCGCAGTCCACGATGAGCCCCGCCACGCGGCCCGCCGCCTACATCACTCTCGGAGGGGCCGGGTCCGGCAAATCGACAGTGGCGCGCCACATCAGCGAGCACACAGGCGCTCTGTACCTGGACAAGGATGTCCTGGCCGGCCCGCTGGTCGGCGTCGCCCTCGAGGCGCTCGGCGAGAACGCCTCCGACCGGGAATCGAACGACGTCTACCTCCGCCGGGTCATGCCGCTCGAATACGAGACGCTGTTCGCGGTCGCCGGCCAGAATCTGAGCCTCGGCCACTCGGTGGTCCTGGATGCTCCGTTCGTCGCGTACCTCTCGGACCCCGACTACCTCCGCACCGCCATGGCGGGAGCTCTCTGGCCGGAGGTGCCCGTCCGTGTCATCCAGGTCGTCGCCTCGCCGGAGACCGTCAAGCGACGTCTCATCGAGCGGGCCAGCGCTCGCGACCGCATCAAGCTCGACGACTGGGACGCCTACTGGCAAGCGTTCGGATCCCTGAAATGCTCGTGGGAAGGCGTCGAGCGCGTTCAGGTCGCCAACGACGAGGACGACGACTTCTCAGAGGTCGACGCCCTTCTCGGTTCCCTTCAGGCGTGACCCCGCCGCGGCCGAGTGGCCCGGATGGTGCTTCCAGCTCAGGCCAGCACGACCCACTCGTTCGGGCCGAGCTCCACCGAGGCGACGGTCGTCCCCGCCAACAGGTCTCGTCCGGAGAACGCCGTCGCGGCAGGCGACGACCCATGGTTCATCACCACGGTCACGTCCTGACGCTCCACGACCTCGACGGTTGCGGGGAGTTCCGGATGCGGCAGGTCCACGCCCGCTTCGGCGAGCAGCCACGCCGCGACGCGCTCGACGCCGTCGAGCGTGGGAAGAGTGGCCAGGTAGTACCCCACTCCTTCGCCGAACCGATTGGAGGTGAGCGCGGGATCCCCGCGCCGGCGCCCGCCGGTGAATGCGGCCCGCGACCTGGCGCCGTGGAGAGCGAGCTGTTCGGCCAGGTACCGTCCCGTGAATTTCCCGGGCTCCCCCGCCGCAGGGGCGTCGGACTCGCCGGGCGAGTCCGCGGCGAGCGCGAGGGCGCCGAACTCCAGGCTCGTCGCCCCGAGGACCTGGCGGAGCTGTGTTTGGAACCCTCCGTCGCGGAACCCGTTGTTCTCATCCACGATGTCCGTGTACGGCGTGACGAGGAGGTGGCCGCCGGCCTCCACGAACGACGAGAGGTTGCCGGCACCGCTCTCGGTGAGGAGGTACAGCATCGGCGCGATGACGACCCGGTATCCGCTCAGTTCGCTCTCCGGGTGGACGAAGTCGACGGGGACGTGCAGCCCATGGAGGGCGTCGTACCAGTGGGAGATCACCAGGTCGTAACCGACCTCGACCGGCAGATCGGCGCTCTGCAGCGCCCACCAGGCGTGCCAGTCGAACACGATCGCGACGCGCGAGCCGATCGTCGTCTCGTCGGCGAACGACAGCTCGGACAGGTCGTGCCCGAGCCGGGTGACCTCCTCCCAGACCCGTGTACCGGTTCCCGCATGCGGGAGCATCGCACTGTGGAACTGCTCGGCCCCGCGCGGCGACTGCCGCCACTGGAAGAACAGGGCACCGCCGGAACCGCGCGCCACGGCCTGCATGCTCAGCGCAGCCATCTGCCTCGGCGCCTTCGGCGCATTGGATGGCCGGAACAGCACCGCTTCGGTCGCTTGCTCCATCATGAGCCACGGCTGCCCCGGACGCAGTGAGCGCATCAGGTCCTGCGCGCGGGCCGAGGTCCGGTACGCGTGGGGCTCATTCGGATCGGGGTAGTCATCGTTCGACACGAAGTCCACCTCCCTGGCCCATGCCCAATAGTCCGCGCCGGGAAACGTGCCCATGAAATTCGTCGTGATCGGGACCGTGACGCCATGCCTTCGGAGGATGTCCCGCTCCATCACGTAGAGATCGAGAAGCGCGTCGCTGCTGAAACGCTTGAAATCGAGCAGCGCCGAGGGGTTCCGTGAGTACGGCGCAACGCGCAGGGGCCACACCTCGTCGAAGCTGCCGACGATCTGCGACCAGAAAGCCGTCCCCCACGCTCGGTTGAGGGCGTCCACATCGCCGTACTTCTCCCTGAGCCACAGCCGGAAGGCGTCTCTGGCGCTGTCGGAGTAGTCCTGCGACAGATGGCAGCCGTACTCGTTGTTGACGTGCCACATGACGACGGCAGGGTGGTGCGCGTAGCGCCCGGCGATCGCCTCCACGAGTTCGGCGGCCAGACGGCGGTAGCTCGACGAGGTCGGCGCGTAGTGCTGACGGCTGTTCGGGTAGAGCGTCCGACCGTTCTCATCGACGGGCAAAATGTCCGGATAGGCCACTATCGCCCACGGGGGCGGCGACGCCGTGGCGGTGGCGAGGTCCACTCCGATGCCGGCATCGTGAAGCTTGCCGAGGATGGTGTCGAGCCACTCCCAGTCGAACCGTCCCTCCGCGGGCTGGATCCTGGACCAGGAGAACACCCCGACGGTCACGAGATTGACCCGCGCCTCCTGCATGAGCCGGATGTCGTCCTCCCACACCTCGCGTGGGAACTGCTCGGGGTTGTAATCTCCGCCAAAGTACATCGGTGCTTCCTCCTGACGCGCGACACGCACCCTCCCATTCCATCGGGCTTCCGGCTGCGACGACGACTCGCGGTCCCTGGTTGCGCAATACCTCCGGGACGCGCGACGGGCCGTCGTAGCTGCACTAGGGTGCGACCTCGATCACCGTGCGCGACGAGTACGTCGCCCCGGGCGGCAGGAGCACCTCGTCGCGAAACCGGGTGAGCGGTTCGATGGCGATGGTGTCCCACGCGGCGATGCCGGAACCGCCGCCCGGAGAGTAGTTCCACCAGACGCCCAGGTGCGGGTGGGCGTCGAGGTCCACGTGCATGACGACCTCCAGCCCGTCGCGAGCGCGCAGGACGACTCGGGAGTCCGCGAGCCGGACGGCTGCGTTCCCGCTCGTGCCGTCGGCACGCAGGGGGATCGCGCGCGGCGCATCGTGAGTATCGAGCGCGTCCCCGTGCACGGTGAGAGAGCCCCCTCCGAAGACATCACGGCGGAAGCAGGGGTGCTCGCCCGGACTCACGGGGCGGCTCCCGGATCCGCGGTTCTGCAGCTCGGAGACGACGAGCACCGTGCGGCCGCGCACCTCCACCCGCCTGCGCAGAGCGATCGGCTCGGAGGACAGCCGGAGGTCGGCCTCGACGTGCACATCGCTCTGCGACCGGACGCGCCACCTCCTCCTGACCGCCTCGCCGTGCACGTACGCGGACGGCCGGCCGGGCCGGTCCGGGAGCCCCGCGTTGGGGCTCATCTCGAACCAGCCGCCCTCGAGGATCGCTTCCAGACGCTCCGCGGAAGCCTTCCCGGCTTCGCCGAGCTCGCCGAGTTCGCCGGCGTCTCCGTCGGACGCCGCGTCCGGTCTCGTCCACAGCAGTTCACGGCCGCCGGCGATCAGGCTGACGAGCGTCATACCGCGCTCCGGCTCGACCCGGACGCGCACCGCGTCGCTGCTGAGCACCACTCCCCCATGCCGCACCTCGAGCGACCTATTCCGGGCTGTCGGCGCTCGCGGTGGCGCGGTCCAGCACCTGCAGGATGTGCTCGTAGTCGCGCCCTGTCGCGCGGGTCATCCCGAGTTCGCAGGTCCGGTTCGACGACGCGTAGACCTCGCCGAGAATTGCCACGGCTTCCTCCGCTTCACGCGCAGTCGCGGATGCCGTCAGCTCGGGGTGGAGCATCCCGCGGTCTCCCGCGAATCCACAGCAACTCCACTCGTCGGGGACCACCACCGAATCCGCCGCCGCGGCGCCCACGCGTCGCAGGGCGCCCTCCAACCCCAGCTGCACAGCGGAGCAGGTGGGATGGAGGACGAGGGACGCGACCTTGTCCTCGCTCGACGGCAGTCTCGGGAGCACCTCGGAGTCCACGAAGGCGACGGCGTCCAGCACCGTGATGGCCGCTTCGCCGGCCGCGTCGAGCAGGACGCGCAGTCCTTCCGTGCACGACGAGGCGTCCGAGACGACGGGAATGGCGCCATCCCGCGTGGCTCGTCGCAGCGAGGCGCGGACGCGCTCCTTCATCACGGCATACCCGTCGGTCATCCCCTTGGACTTCCAGGGCGTCCCGCAGCACAGGCCCGCGATATCGTCCGGCGTCGACACCGTCACTCCGGCGCGCTCGCACAGCCGGAGGAAGGACTCCGCGACACCGGACTCACCGACCGGCCCGAACATCGTGTTGGTGCAGCTCGAGAAGTACACCGCGACCGGATCATCCGCCCGGATGACCCCGCGCCGGCGTCCCCCCTTCGGCAGGTCTGCGGAGTAGGACGGCACGACATCCGCTCCGAGCACAGCGCGGCCCACGCGGGTGGCAGCGGCGGGAAGGGCGGTCGGCAGCGAATCCGCGACCGTCATCGCCATGCCGCCGACCGTGCTGACGGTCCGCCAGTGGGCGGCCGCGGCCTTCCATCCCGCCTGTGCGACTGCTCCGGCGTTCTCGGCGCGCAGGCGGCGCACCAGATCGCCGGTGTTGATCAGCACCGGGCAGGCCGTCTGACACATCCCGTCGACGGCGCACGTCTGAACCCCGTCGTACTCGTACTGCTCCTTCAACTCCCGCGCCAGCTGCTCATCGCCCGCGGCTTCCGCGGAGGCGAGCTCACGTCGCAGCACGATGCGCTCGCGCGGCGTCAGGGTGACGTCCCGGCTCGGGCAGACCGGCTCGCAGTAGCCGCACTCGACGCAGCGGTCGACCTCGGCCTCCACGGTGGGCGCGGTCTTCAGGTCGCGGAGGTGGGCGCCCGGGTCCTCGTTCAGCAGGACTCCGGGATTCAACAGCCCGGAGGGGTCGAACAGCTCCTTCACTTCCCGCATGATGTCGTAGAGCCCGTCGCCGTATTGTCTGCGCACGAACGGCGCCATGATGCGGCCGGTGCCGTGCTCGGCCTTCAGTGTTCCACCCTGAGCGAGAACGAGCTGCACCATCTCCTCGGTGAACGCCTCATAGCGGGCGAGCATCCGCGGGTCGTCGAAGCGTTCGTTGAGCATGAAGTGGATGTTTCCGTCCTTGGCATGCCCGAAGATGACGGAGTCCTCGTACCCGTATCGATCGAACAGCCGGGTGAGCTCCTGGCAGGTCTCGTAGAGGCGGCCGACGGGGACGGCGATGTCCTCGAGAAGAGCGGTGGTGCCCGAGGGACGGTTCCCGGCGACGAGCGTGTAGAGACCCTTCCGGATGTGCCACAGCTGCGCCCGGCGGCCCGCATCCGTGCTCAGTTCGCCCCGAGCGGCGAGGTTCACGCCGCCGAAGAGGGCCGGCGTCCTCGCCAGGCGGCCGGCCAGCTCTGCGGCCGTCGCCTCCTGGAACTCCACCAGCAGGGCAGCGTGGTCGACGACGACGAGAGCCCGCAACTCCGCAGTGGCCTCCGGATCGCGCTGGGCCACCCGGAGGCTGGTGGCGTCGAGCAGTTCCACAGTGGCGAACCCCGCGGCGACGAGCTCCGGGAGGGCCGAGGTTGCGGCCGCGAGGTCGGGGAACAGCAGGAGGCCGGTCGCGACGTGCGGCTTGACCGCAACGGTCTCGAATGTCGCCTCGGCCACGAAGGCGAGGGTGCCCTCGCTGCCGATCACGAGGTGATCGAGGATCGCGACCGGCCGGTCGTGGTCGAGGAAGGAGTTGAGCCCGTACCCCATCGTGTTCTTGATCGCGAACAGCGACCGGATGCGATCCACCCACTCCGGATTGCTGCGGACGCGGTCCCGCAACCTCTCCAGACCTGCGGCCAGCGCCGGTTCCGAGGCGCGGAGCACCGCATCCGCGTCCGGCGTGCCCGTGTCGATGATGGTGCCGCCGGGAAGGACGAGCACGGCAGAGCGCAAGGTCCGGTACGTGTTCGCCTCGGTGCCGCAGGCCATGCCGCTGGAGTTGTTCGCCACCACGCCACCGATGGTGCAGGCGATCTCACTCGCCGGATCGGGGCCCAGCTTCCGGCCGTGCCGCGCGAGTCGGGCGTTTACCATGCGGACGGTCGCACCCGGCCCGGCGGTCACCGCGCGACCGCCGTCGTGCACGTGAATGGAACGGAAGTGCCGGCGCGTGTCGACCAGGATGCCGGTGGTGCCGGCCTGACCGCTGAGACTGGTGCCTCCGGACCGGAAGGTCATCGGCACACCCTGCTGGTGGCTCGCCCGGAACAGCCCGGCCACCTGCTCGGCCGATGACGGCGACGCGACCGCCTGTGGGGTGAGGAGGTAGTGGGAGGCGTCGTGCGCGGATCCCAGGCGGTCGGTTGCGCGGGTGGCGACGACAGAGCCGGCGGCCTCGATGGCGGCGATGAGCGCCGGGTCGACGGCGGCCAGGCGAGCGGGCGCCGAGCTGCGCATGTCAGTGCGACTCACGGGAGACCTTCGAGCCGCTCGAGCCGACCAGGAAGTCGAGGTCGGCACCTGTGTCGGCCTGCAGAACGTGGTCGACGTACAGCCGTTCCCAGCCGCGACGCGGGTTCGCGTACCCGTTCACCGTCTCGTCGTTCGGCTTCCGCGCGGCCAGCTCCTCCGCCGGCACGTCGAGGTCGAGGCGGCGCGCCCTCACATCCAGCTCGATCCAGTCGCCGGTCTGAACGGCCGCGAGTGGGCCTCCGGCGGCTGCCTCAGGGGTGACATGCAGGACGACGGTCCCGTAGGCGGTCCCCGACATGCGCCCGTCGCAGATGCGGACCATGTCGCGAACGCCCTGCTCCAGCAACTTCTTCGGAAGCGGCATGTTCGAGACCTCGGGCATGCCGGGGTAGCCCTTGGGGCCGCATCCACGCAGCACCATCACGGAGTTCTCGTCGATGTCGAGCTCCGGGTCGTCGATCCTGGCGTGGAAGTCCTCGATGCTGTCGAAGACGACGGCCCTGCCCCGGTGCTTGAGCAGGTGGGCCGAGGCGGCAGCGGGCTTGATGATCGCTCCGCCCGGCGCGAGCGAGCCGCGCAGGACGCTGATCCCCGCGGCCGGCTGGAGGGGCGTCGCGCGCGGTGTGATCACATCCTCGTCCCAGATGCGGGCATCCTCGAGATAGTCGACCAGGGGCCTGCCCGTGATGGTGAGGGCGCTCGGGTCGAGCAGATCGCGGACCTCCCGCAGAACCGCGAGGAAGCCTCCGGCGCGCTGGAGGTCATCCATCAGGTACCGGCCGGCCGGCTGCAGGTTGACGAGCAGCGGCACCTCGGCGCCGACCCGGTCGAAGTCGTCGATCGTCAGCTCGATCCCGAGCCGTCCGGCGATCGCCAGCAGGTGCACGACCGCGTTCGTGGAGCCGCCGATGGCCGCGAGCGCCACGATCGCGTTGTGGAAGCTGGCGGCGGTCAGGAAGCTGCTGGGGCGCCGGTCTTCGGCGACGAGCTGCACGGAAAGGCGGCCCGTCTCGTGCGCCGCCTCGAGCAGGCGGCTGTCGGGGGCGGGCGTCCCGGCGAGCCCGGGCAGCACGGTGCCGAGCGCCTCGGCGACCAACGCCATCGTCGACGCCGTTCCCATCGTGTTGCAGTGCCCCCTGCTGCGGATCATCGACGACTCCGACGTCAGGAACTGCTGCTCGCTCAGCGTTCCGGCACGCACTTCTTCGCTGAGGCGCCACACATCGGTGCCACAGCCGAGCGCCTCCCCCCGGAAGTGCCCGGTGAGCATCGGGCCACCCGGGACGACGACAGCCGGCAGGTCGACGGAGGCGGCCGCCATCAGCAGCGACGGGATGGTCTTGTCGCAGCCGCCCAGGAGGACGACGCCGTCGATGGGGTTCGCGCGAAGCATCTCCTCCGTCGCCATCGCGGCCATGTTGCGCCAGAGCATCGCCGTGGGCCGCACCTGGGTCTCGCCCAGGGACACGACGGGGAGCTCCAGCGGGATGCCTCCCGCTTCGTAGATCCCGTTCTTCACGGATTGCGCAACTTCGGTGAGATGCGCGTTGCAGGGCGTGAGGTCTGAGGCAGTGTTGGCGATGGCGATCTGAGGGCGCCGGTCGAAGTCGTGCGGTACGCCACGGCGCATCCAAGCCCGATGGATGTAGGAGTTGCGGTCGTCTCCGGAGTACCACTCCGAACTGCGAAGGTTCGACGCCATTGTTCCAACTTTCGGAAGTGCGGTCTAGATAATGAAACTGTTTGCTAGCATAGGCGATCGACGAGGAGGACATCAATGCCACGCACACCAGCAGCCATCGACGGCGAAGAGCGTCTGGTCGGCACGGACCGCGTCCTCGCCGTGCTCATCGAGCTGGCCGGGCTCCCGGCCGGCGCCACGCTCGACGACATGGTCCAGCGCACCGGGCATCCGAAGGCGACGGTGCATCGCGCGCTCGCATCGCTGAAGCGCTCCGGTCTCGCGGTCCAGGACGGCCGCGGCCACTACATCCTGGGCGACGAGTTCCTGCGACTCGCGTTCGCCCACCACGAGGCCCGGCCCGAGCAGGTCCGTGTGCGTCCCATCCTCGACCGGCTGGCCGAACGGTTCGGTGAGACCATCCACTTCGCTGTCCTCGACGGGAGCGACGTGGTCTATCGCGACAAGGTCGACCCGAGCGGTGGCGCCGTCCGGCTGACCTCGACGGTAGGCGGCCGCAATCCGGCCCACTGCACCGGCGTCGGAAAGGCACTGCTGGCGACCCGGCTCCGTACGCTGGACGAGGTGCGGGAATGGATCGGGGACCGCACGCTGGAATGCCGCACCCCGACCACCGCGACAACGGCGGAAGAGCTCCACGCGCGGCTCGTCGAGACCCGGGAGCGCGGCTACGCCGTCGACGACCAGGAGAACGAAGCCGGCATCAACTGCATCGCCGTCCCGGTCTACCTCGGCTCCCCCACCAAACCATCCGGTGCGGTGAGCGTGAGTGCCGTCGCCTACCGGACTCCGCTCGCGACGCTCGTCGACGCGGCGGCCGAGATCCGCCGCATCGTCGCGCAGCCCAACGGCGGCTGGGAGAAGAGCGCGTGAACGACGGCCTGGTCACGGCGACGGCTGATTCCTACGTCCTCGGCGAGGGCCCGCTGTGGGACCCGGTGCGGTCCCGGCTCCTCTGGGTCGACATCCCGAGCGGAACGGTACTGGAGGGCACTCTCCTCGACGACGGCACGATCCGGATCGTCGACCGGGTGGTCGTGGACGACACCGCCGGGGCCGTCGCGGTCTCGGCGCGGGGCGAACAGCTGATCGCGGGCGGTCACGGGCTCCTCGTGATCGACCGGGACGGTCGAGTCCTCCGCCGCCTCCCGCTGATCGACGGGCGGAGACGGTTCAATGACGGCAAGCCCGATCCGGGCGGCCGCTTCGTCGTGGGAACGCTGTCGCTCGGCGGACCCTCGGAGACCGAACAGCTGATCCAGATCGATCGGGATGGAACCTCCCGCATCATCGACGACGACCTCACGCTGTCCAACGGCCTGGCGTGGACCCCGGACGGCAGCGTCCTGTACAGCGTCGACACGGAGCGCCGGGTCGTGTTCCGCCGCAGCTACGACGTCACGACCGGGGAGACCGGATCCCGGGACACCTTCCTCGCTTTCGAGGCGGGCTACCCCGACGGGATGACGATCGACTCGGAGTCCCACCTCTGGATCGCGATGTGGGGACTGGGGGAAGTCCGCCGCTATGCACCCGACGGCCGGCTGGTGCAGACCATCCCCGTGCCGGCGCCGCACACCTCCAGCGTCGGTTTCGCGGGCCAGGACCTCGGCACCCTCGTGATCACCACCGCCACCCAGGATCTGGACGACGAGCAGCTCGCAGATTTCCCGCTCTCCGGGCGCCTGTTCACCGTCCGGCCGGGAGTCCGCGGGCTGCCGCAACCCCTCTGGGCCGGTTTCACCGTTCCCACCTCCACCGAGTAAAGGAAGCAATGAAACTCCTCCGCATCGGCGCATTCGGCGCCGAGAAGCCCGCCGCCCTCGTCGACGAGCACAGCTACGTCGATCTGTCGGATGTCGTCCTGGACTTCGACGAGGCCTTCTTCGCCCACGACGGACTCAGGACCATCCGCCCCGTCGTCGCGCAGCGGATCGAACGCGGCGAGGTCGAACAACTCGGCGACCAGCGCATCGGCGCCCCGATCGCGCGGCCCCACCAGATCATCTGCGTCGGCCTGAACTACTCCGACCACGCCGCCGAGACCGGTCAGGCCGTGCCCTCCGAGCCGATCCTGTTCACCAAGTCGCCGAACACGCTCGTCGGGCCCAACGATGACGTGCGCCTCCCGCGCGGCGCCACCAAACCCGACTGGGAGGTCGAGCTCGGCATCGTGATCTCCCAGCGCACGAGCTACCTGGACTCGGTCGAGCAGGCTCGCCGGCACATCGCGGGATGGACGCTCGTCAACGACGTCTCCGAGCGTGCGTTCCAGATGGAGCGTGGCGGCCAGTGGCTCAAGGGCAAGTCCGCCGAGACCTTCAATCCGGCCGGCCCGTACCTCGTCACGCAGGAGGAGGTGCCCGACGTGAAGGACCTGAACATGTGGCTGGACGTCAACGGCGCCCGTCGGCAGACCGGATCGACGGGGACGATGATCTTCGACCCGTACGTGATCGTCCACTACATCAGCCAGTTCATGGTGCTCGAGCCCGGCGATCTCATCAACACCGGCACGCCGCCCGGGGTCGGGATGGGCTTCCGCCCGGAGATCTGGCTGCAGGCCGGCGATGTGATGGAGCTCGGGATCGACGGGCTGGGCGTACAGCGGCAGACTGTGATCGCACCGCGATGAAGGCATTCGTGGTCCGGGCGCCGCGCGACGCCGGGGTGGAGGACGTTCCCGAGCCGACGGCCGGCCCCGGAGACGTGGTGATCGACGTCAAGCGCGCCGGCATCTGCGGAACGGACGTCGAGTTCTACACGGGCGAGATGCAGTACCTCCATGAGGGCCACGCCCGGTTCCCGATCCGGCTCGGCCACGAGTGGATGGGCGTCGTCACCGCGGTCGGCGACGGCGTGGATCCGAAGTGGGTCGGCACCCGTGCCACCGGAGACACCATGATCGGCTGCGGTCGGTGCTCGCGCTGCCAGGACGGCAGGCACCACGTCTGCGGGAACCGCACCGAGCTCGGCATCCGCGGCGGACGTCCCGGCGCTCTTGCGGAACGTCTCAGCTACCCGGCCGCCTACCTGCACGCCCTGCCCGATGCGGTGGACGACGCGAGCGGTGCGCTGGTCGAGCCCGCAGGGAACGCGCTGCGTTCCGTATGGGCGGCGGAGCTCCGGCCGGGTGACCGGGTGCTCGTTCTCGGACTCGGTTCGATCGGCCTGCTGGTCGCGATGTTCGCGCGCGCCGCCGGCGCCGAGGTCCACCTGATGGGGCGCAGCGAGCGATCCCTCGCCTTCGCCCGCAGCCTCGGATTCGAAGCGGCGTGGACCGAGGACGTCCTGCCCGCTCTCGCCTGGGATGCGGTCATCGACGCCTCCAACGCGCCCGCGCTTCCCGCGAAGGCGCTCGAGCTCGTGGAGCCCGGCAAGCGCGTCGTGTACGTCGGCCTCGCCGGCAGCCCGAGCCTGATCGACACACGCACGCTCGCCCTCAAGGATGTCACCGCGGTCGGGGTCCTGGGCGGCAGCCAGGGGCTCGACGGCGCGATCGCCGCCTTCGCCGACGGCTCGGTCGACCCGCGCCCGTTGGTCTCGCAGGTCGTCGGCCTCGAAGAACTGGCCGCGGTCCTCGCCGGCGACAGCCGCACCCCGCCGGGCCGCGGGCCGAAGACCCACATCACGATCTCGGGCGCACAGGAGCGCCCGGCGGAGAGGAACATCCGATGAGAACAGCAGTCGTCACGGGCGGAGCCCGGGGCCTGGGAGCCGCAACCGCCGCCCGCCTGCGCGAGAAAGGCCTGACGGTGCACACCCTCGACATCAGCGACGACGCCGACATCCAGCTCGACGTCACCGACCCGCACGCGCTCGCGGCTGCGTCCGATCGCATCGGGCCAGTCGACGTGCTCGTGAACTCGGCCGGGATCGTCGGTCCGAACAAGCCGCTGCTGCGCACCTCCCCGGAGGAGTGGCGCCGCGTCCTCGACGTGAACGTCATCGGCACGGTCGCGACCATGAATGCCTTCGTGCCCGGGATGGTGGAGCGCGGCTGGGGCCGTGTGGTGAACTTCGCCAGCATGGCCGGCAAGGACGGCAATCCCAACCTGTCGATCTATTCGGCGTCGAAGGCGGCTGTGATCGCGCTGACGAAGTCAGCCGGCAAGGAGCTCGCGACCACCGGCGTGCTCGTCAACGCGATCGCCCCAGCCGTCTTCGCCACGCCGATGAACGACGACACCGCCCCGGACGTCCTCGACTACATCACCAGCCTGATCCCGATGAAGCGGGTCGGTCGACCGGATGAAGTGGCCAGCCTCGTCGAATTCCTGACCTCCGACGCGGTGAGCTTCTCCACCGGCGCCGTTTACGACATCAGCGGTGGTCGGGCCACCTATTGATCCACAGAGGCTGTCTTTCCATTTAGCGCAACATATTTGCAATAGTTGCAACCCGCGTTACGGTGACTCCACACCTGTTCCGCGCTCGGCGTGGGGCGGGTCAACGACGACGTTGAACGAAGGAGAGACATGACCCGCAGCACAACAGACCCGGCGCGAAGCCGTCGCGTTCACCGCAGGTGGCTGGTCCGAGGCGGCGCACTGGCGGCCGCTTCGGCCCTCGTGCTGGCCGCGATCCCGACCGCAGGGGCCGCCGCGGCTGCCGCGGCCGAGCCGGTCCGGTGCACCGAAGTCGGAGGCGCGTGGCAGATCGACGCCACCTGCGTCGATCCCGGCTTCAGCGACCCGGTGATCACCAGCGAGACCGATCAGACCACTCCCGTACCGCTCCACCGCGTCACCGGGCACATCGCCGGAACCGCCTTCAACATCTATCTGCCGCAGAAGAGCCAGTGGCAGGGGCGCTTCTTCCAGCACACGTACCCGACTCAGACGGCGGACGCCCCCGAGGAGGACATCGCCTTCGGCGCCGCCAGCGGCGCGTACACGGTCACCGCCGCCGGTTCGGGAGGGTACCGCCAGGAAGCGGCGCTGGCGAAGTTCGCGAAGACCGTCGCCGCGTCGTACTACGGCACGGACCGGCGCATCTACGGCTACCTGTACGGAGCAAGCGGAGGTTCGTTCCCGACCATCGGGGCCATCGAGAACACCAGCGGTGTCTGGGACGGCGCCGTCCCCATCGTGATGGGGTCGCCCATGGCCATCCCGAACACCTTCTTCATCCGCGCGTATGCCCGGTTCGTCCTCGAGAGCAAGGTCGGACAGATCGCGGACGCCATGCGACCGGGCGGCAGCGGCGACCCCTACGCAGGGCTCGACCCGCTCCAGTCGTCCGTGCTCACCGAGGTCACCCGGCTCGGGCTGCCGCTCTCGGGCTGGGTCGACCCGAACTACATCCTCGGACTGACCACCTCCGACGGGCTGCTCGGCTTCGCCTCCACCATCCGCGCCTTCGACCCGACCTACGCATCCGATTTCTGGACCGCCCCCGGCTACCTCGGCACCGAGCGATCCGCCCTCGGGGACTACTTCCGAGCCGCCCGTTTCGACAGGGACACGACCATCGCGTCGGTGCAGAAGGATGCGACCGGTGCGCTCACCAGCGTCACGCTCTCCGATGCTCCGTCGGTGACGAATCCCAACGCCATCGACTTCTCGGTCACAGATGCTCGGGGCACGTCTCTCCCTGTCGACGGCACCCTCGACGCGACCACGAAGACGGTGACTCTCGGCGCGGTGAGCGCGTCGACTCGCGCGCTGCTCCAGGCCGGATCGGTGGTGCACGTCGACAACTCGTGGCAACTGGCGCTGTTCGCCTACCACCGCTACCAGACGCCGACGGCCCTCGACATCCACGCCTGGGACCAGTACCGCAATCCCGACGGCACGCCGAGGTATCCGGTGAGGGCCTTCCGGCTCGGCGAGTTCCTCGCGAGCGCCGTCTCCGGTGGTGCAAGCTACAGCGGCGCGATCAAGGCCAAAGTCATCGCCGTCGACGATCTCGTCGACGTGGACTCCTACCCGTGGCAGGCCGACTGGTACAGCCAGCGCGTCAGAGCCGCGATGGGCGGGCAGTACGACGATTCCTTCCGGCTGTGGTATTTCCAGTCGGCCGACCACGTCGGCCTCGACACGACACGCGTGGTCTCGTACACCGGTTTCGTCGAACAGGCTCTGCGGGACCTGTCCGCCTGGGTGGAACGAGGAGTGGCGCCCGCACGGTCCACGAAGCACACGGTGACCGACGATGCTCAGATCGAGGTCGGTCCGAACGCTGCCCAGCGCGGCGGGATCCAGCCGAGCGTCGACCTGACCTCGCACGGCTCCGATCGCGTCGACATCCGCGCCGGCCAGAGCGTGCCCTTCACGGCCATCGTCCAGGTTCCCCCGGGATACGGCTCCGTGGTGCGTCTCGAGTGGGATTACGAGGGCACGGGCACCTACACGCCCGCGCCGTTCGGGCCGGCCAAGCCGGTGGTCAACGTCGACGGGTCGTTCCGCTATGACAAGCCGGGAACCTACTACGCCGCCGTCCGCGTCTACTCCCAGCGCGACGGCAACGGCTCGGAGCCGTACGCTCTGATCGGCAACCTCGACCGGATCCGCGTGGTCGTCCACTGAAACCGGGAGAGGGCCGCGACGCCTGTGCGTCGCGGCCCTCTCGCACACCGGGCGTCAGGAAGCCGCTACCAGCGAGCTCTCGGGCGACTCGACGATCCGCACGATGTTCGGCACCTCGGCGACGAGGCGGTCCAGGGGCATCCGGAAGGCGAGTGCGCTGACGCTGATCGCGCCGCTGAGGCCGGAGAACGTGCTCTCGAAGGGAACCGCGACGCAGTTCACTCCCAGCTCGTTCTCCTGGTCGTCGATCGCGTACCCGCGCTCCCGCGTGGCTTCGAGTTCCCGCCACAGCGCGGGCACCGTCGTGATGGAATGCGGCGTCCGCGGCTCCAATGCCCGACCCTGGAGCCACTCCCTCAGCTCGTCCTCACTCCCCAAGCGCCGGCTCAGCAGCAGCTTCCCGACCGCCGTCCGGTGGGCGGGGTTCCGCCCACCGACCTCCGAGGTCAGCCGGACAGCGCCTTGGGGTGGGTCCATCTTCGCCCGGTAGACGACCTCGAAGCCTTCGAGGACAGCGAAGTGCGCCGTTTCTCCGTAGCGGTCGACGAGCGCTTGGAGTATCGGAGTGACCCTCACGGAATCCGGGCGCGCCGCGTGGTTGCGCAAGGCGAGCCGGATGAGCTCGTCACCGAGGACGTAGGAACCGCGAGCCACCTGTGTCGCAAGGCCCGCCCGGCGAAGGGCCGACAGCGCCCGGTGCACCGTGGGCTTCGAGCTGTCGACAGCACGCGACAGTTCATCGAGCGTGGCGCCTTCCGGTCGATCCGCCAACGCGATGAGCACCGCGAGCACGCGATCGGCGCCGACCAGCTTGGCGTCGTCCTCACTGTGGGCCACGAGGGCGCTCCTCTTCTTCGTTGAAGAATCAGGTTACCTTCCCCAGCGAGGAGGTGCGCAGCTCACCCCAGAACGTCGGCCAAGGCGCGCGTCACAGAGATGCCGCGCTGCCAGTCACCCCATTCATTGGTCACATAGGCGAAACCGAGTCTGGCGTCGATGTCCGCGAAGGCGACCTGCCCGCCGGCTCCGTCGTGCCCGAACGAGGAGGCCGACAGATACGGATCCCAGTCGCTGCGGATCATGAAACCGGCGCCGAAGCTCTGGTAGGGCGCCGGGCCCGTCACGAAGTAGGGAGCACCCGAGCTCCGTTCGGCACGCAGGGCCTCCACCGTCTCGGGCTCGAGGAGGCGGACTCCGTTCGTGTCCACGACCGTGGCCGAGTAGATCCGTGCGAGACCCGATGCCGTCGAGGTTCCGCCGGAACCCGAGAGCTCGTGGCGATAGAACGGAGCGACGCCTGCCGACTCACCCAGCGGGAGCGCCCCGATGAATCCGCCGATGCGGTCCGCCCAGTACGCCGTCTCGGCATCCAGCTCCGGATCCGGAGCGGCCGGCGTGGTCTGGTCGACGACCCAGGCGACGCGATCGTCCTCCTCCTGAGGGAGGCCGATCCAGGTGTCCGCGCCGAGAGGGGCCGCGACTTCCTCCCGGAACACGGTGCCGAGGGTCCTCCCTGTCGCGATGCGAACGAGCTTCCCGGTGATCGAACCGTGCGTGATCGCGTGGTAGTTGTGATGCCTCGGCACCTCCCACAGCGGCTCCTGTGCGGCGAGGAGGTCCGCGACGGCCAGCTCGTCGAAGGCGGCCACAGGGTCCACTTCGGCCCGGGGAGCCGGGATCCCGGCTCGATGCGCCAGGGCATCGCCGATCGTGGCGGCGCCCTTCCCGTGTGCGCCGAACTCGGGCCAGACGGCCGTGATCGGGGTGTCGAGCGACGGCAGGCGCCCGTCTTGGATGAGTCTGCCGACGACGATGGTCGCCAGCCCCTTGGTGCACGAATAGACCGTGGCGAGGGTGTCCGGGCCGAACGGCTGGCCGGTGTTGCGGTTCGCCGTCCCGGCCGAGATCTCGACGACGGGGGCCCCGTCCATCCAGATGGACAGTGCGGCACCGGTGCTGGTGTCGTCGGAGATGGTGTTCAGGAACGCGTCGGCCACCGGGCCGAATCCCGTCTCGACGAACGTGCTGCTCTGCGGCGAACTCATCCCTGGATCCTCTCGGCTCGGTGACCTCGTGCTCGAAAGCTATCGGCGGTCACCGCGATTCCGGGAATGCTTGCGCAACTTCGCCTCCACCGTCCCGACGAGCTCCTCGCCCGATGCCAGGAGCGCGGAGTTCGGGTTGGCGTTGACCTGCGTGGGATCCAGGAGAGACGTGCCGACCGGGATTCCACCGGTCTTGCGGAACTCGATCTGCTCGGTGAGTTCCGGCAGGCGGCGTTCGAACCGGTTGTAGAGCAGCGCGATCACGCAGACGAGCACGCTCAGGCCCGCCGGGATCCAGCTCATGAGCAGCACGATCCCGCCGATCGCCGTCGGCGACTGCGTGTTGTGCGCGCCGTTGTAGCCGACGACTCCGAGCACCAGGCCCGCGAGCCCGGCCGCGAGACCGCTTCCGGCGCTCTGGGCGAAGCTCTGCACTCCCCCGCCGACGCTCTCCAGCCGACGATTGCCCTTCCACTCGTTGTAGGTGGCGTTGTCGATGACCAGGACGGTTGCGAGGAAGGAGGCGGGCAGAGCGCCGACCGCGGTCAGGAGAGCGGCGATGAGCAGCAGGGGGATGTTCGCGCCGGCGAACGCGTACAGCGAGAAGCCGAGCGCACCGATCAGCGAGAATCCGGCGATCACGCGTGACACTGAGAACCGTCGCACCAGCGGGGGCAGGAGGGCGAGCACCGGAAGCGCCAGGATGTTGACGATGCCGAAGACGCCCATGATCGCAAGGTTGCCGACGATGTAGCGGAAGTAGTAGGCGCCGACCCCGACGCTTCCGACCACGGATCCGAGGAGCGTGATGCTGGACAGCATCCACAGATAGGGGTTGGTGCGCAGGACGAGCATGATGTCGCGCATCCGCACCCGCGGGCTGTCCGCCGCTTCGGTGTTGCGGATCTCCCTGATCGTGAAGAACCGCAGCAGGCCGAACACGGCGAGCGGCGCGGCCACGCAGATACTGACGATCGACCACGCCTCCGGCGTCTTTCCCGCCTGCTGGACCAGGATCGGGACCGAGACTCCCGCAAGGAGCGCGACTGCTCCGACAATCAGTCCGGACCGGGCGGACAGCTTGGTGTACACATCCCTGTTCGCGAACGCCCGCGCCATGTAGAGCGGCTGGTTCGCGTTGAACAGGGGAGTGAAGACCGCGGTGACGAGCAGGTACGAGATGAACACCCAGACGTACTTCGCCACCTCGCCGAGGCCACCGGGGACCGAGAACATCACCGCGGTGAAGATCCAGATGCCGACGATCGCGAGATCGAAGGGCCGGGCCTTCCCGAATCGCGTCTCCGGCGCCACGTCGACCAGCCATCCCGCCACGAGCGCGCCGACCGCGTCGACGAACCTGCTGAGCAGCAGCAGCAACCCGACGACGGGGGCGGAGAGCTGGAGGGTGTCGGTGCAGTAGATCGTGAAGAAGCCGAGGAAGAGCACATTCGCCGCATACGAGGCGTGCGACGACGACCACGCGACCAGTTTCCCGAAGGACACCCGGGTCGGGTCGAGCCTCTTCGCCTCGCGTCGAGTTGCTCGTTCGGTTGTCGACGACATCGTCATTTCGGTTCCTCCATTGGACACCACCCGGCGGCCGTGATCGCCGCTGTACGGAAATGATAGGCACGCGGCTTCGTGCTGCGCAATCTAAACATTCACATTTACTCAGTATTTGCGCAATGGCGACTGATGGCTATCGTGAAGACCATGACGAACACGCGCAGCAAGCGAGGCCCGTACGCGCGATCGCTGATGCGCCGCCTGTCGATCGCCGACGCCGTGCTCGAGATCGTCGACGAGCTCGGGTACGAAGGGGTGACCACAGCGCTCGTCGCCGAGCGATCCGGGTCGAACGAAGCGACCGTGCTCTACCACTTCCCGACGAAGGACCACCTGCTGCTCGCCGGCCTCGCGCGGCTGGACGATCTCGCAGCGGAGAGGTCGGGATTCGGGGCGGACGCCGACGTCGAGGACCACGACATCGACCCCGGCGCCCTGGACGAGCTGCTGCACAACGTCGAGTTCCCGCTCATCGTCAACGCGGGACCGAGGGATCGGCTCGTCTCCTACGTGCGAGGCCTGGCCATGACCCCGGGGCATCCCGCCGCGGCGTACTTCGCCGAGCGGGATGCCCGCGCGGTAGCGATCTTCACGCGCATCCTCGAGGCCCGGCAGAAGGCCGGACTGGTGCATCCGGCGCTCGAACCGGCCGACGTCGCGACCCAGTTCATCGCGCTCTGGCAGGGCCTGGGCGAACTGTCCGGGGTGGACTCGACCATCGACGCCAACCGGCTCCTGGAGCGCGGATTCCGGATGCTCACGGGCCAGGAGATCATGGAGGCTCAGCGCCGCATGCTCGAGCTCCCCTGACCGGGCTCGGTCAGCGGACGACGACCCGGACGCGCGCCAGATTCTGGATCCGGCCGAACGGCGACTCCCCGTCCGCCGCCTGCTGCGCGACGGCCCTCACCGTGACGAAGTGCGTGCCCGGTTCGCGGAAGACGTGCCGTCTCTCCTGGGTGACCGACGCCGCGGCCGCCACAGACTGCCGATCGGCGAACCGTCCGGTGTCGTCGAAGTCCCAGTGCAGTTCGACGATCCGCGAGGTGTGACCGGGGGTCTCCGCTTCCGCCCGGAGGACCACCGCTTCACCCGTCGCCACCTCTGCGCGGTCCGCGCCGTTCGCGGTCAGGGTGACGGTCTGCTGGATCCCCCCGCGCTCGGCGGCCGCAGCGGGGAGAGCGATCTGACCGTCCACGACCTCGTACCGGGTCGAGGGCGCGGGCTCGACGCCGGCCTCCGCCCAGGCGGCCACCTGCCGGAGTGCCGTGTGAAGAACCCCCAGATAGCTCACGGTGTGCGTCGGGTGCTCCTGGTACGCGACGTCTCCGTGCAGAGCATGGTCGACCATCCAGACCCGCAGAGTGCCGTCGGTCGTGTCGCCGAGGTGCTCTCCGACTTTCGACCGGTACCAGTCGGCCTGCCAGGCGAACGCCTCCCGGTCGTGGAGGGATTCGACGACGATCATCCTGGCGTCGATGTCGCCGGACTGGATGGTGCCGGACGCCCCGCGGGACATGATCGGCCCGAGCAGTTGCGGGCGTTGCGGGTACTTCGGGGAGCCGTCGGGCAGCCGGAACTGATCCCAGACGGCGAACTCCGCAGCGGGGACCTGATGCCGGTGGTAGGTCTGGGCGGCCAGGAGATTGCTGTTGTCGATGCTCACTTCATCGCCTGCGCGCAGTTCACGCAGCTCGGGCATCAGGTCGGGGAAGTCCACGATGACCAGGTCGCCTTCGGTACCGGTGCTGGTCGCCTCGGTTCCCGCGGCGGCGCCCGTCCGGACGGTGATCACGGCGTTCATCGGATCGGTGTGCGGAGCGTCCGCGATGCGGAAGGCGACGACGACGTCCGGGCCGGCGATGGCGCCCTTGAACGCTTCGTCGACGCCACCGGACGGCCCGTCGCCGACCCGGAGCAGCCCCGTCTCATGGGCCTCCTGGCGTGTGTAGACCCGGGTGACCGTGCTCGTGAGCTGCACCCGGTGGCGGTGGACGGACGACGCGGGATCGGCTCCGAGGTACCCCGGGAGGGTCCAGAAGTCCTGATAGTAGGCCGGGTCCATCGCCCCGAGCGATTTGTAGAGGACGCCGAATGCCTGGGTCCCCATCGTGCGATGGCCGTACCAGGCACGGGGCGGGAATCCCATCTTCGTCACTTCGTCGAAGGCGGCCCGCTGTTCGCCCGTGAGGACATCGTCGATCGTGCGGCCGGACCCCGGCTCGATGACATCGACGACGTCGTCGAGCACATCTCTCAGAACGCGCATCGCGTGCATCCGGACCGTGAAGACGTTGGGGATCGCCACGGGGCTCCCGATCACATACGGGACGAAGCCGTCCCAGACCCCGCGGGTGTTCTCGGCGGCCCCGATCGTGCGGAAGCCGCCGCCGGATCCGCCGAACGCGTAGCCGTACGTCCGGTGCGGGCCGTAGACCGACTGAGCGACCGACTTCGCATACAGCGCCGCAGCGGCATGCGACCGGTACGCCGCGATCGTCGGGTCATTGTCGAACTGGACCCTGCGCAGGTCGGCTGCGCCTCCGCCGTTCGTCTCGACGAAGAAGGCTCCGGATGCGAACGAGAAGCCGATCTTGTCCTCTTCGCCGGTGAGCCCCGGGGCGAGGTGCTCGCTCTCCGGGACCGGCGTGATGTGCTGATAGAACCGGCCCTCGTAGGCCTCGGCCGGCGGGAAGTAGAACGAGAACCGCGTATCGGTCCCCGTGAACCCTCCGTGGACGTAGCGGTGGGGCACGGGCTCGGCCCGGGCCTCGTCCACGTCGATGTACGGCTCCCGGAAGAGCTCATCCTCGATCCGGAACTCGGTGATCGTGTCAGTCATTCTCGCTACTCCTCGTCGAGGTCACGCTCGAAGCTTAGGTTTCGACCGCGGCTCCGTCAATCCTAATATTGAGCAAATGGGAATATTCAGACGGGCAGGGTCGATCGACGAACGATGAGCTCCGTGCGCAGCTCCACCCGTTCGTAGGGCTGCGGGCGCCCGGAGCGGAGCTCGCCCACGAGCTGCACAGCCCGGCGGGTCATCGCCGCCAGCGGTTGCCGCACGGAGGTCATCGGCGGCGAGGCGACCGCCACGCGGCGCTCGTCGTTGAATCCCACGACGCTGACGTCGTGCGGAATGGCCAGTCGCAGTCGTTCGGCCGCCCGGTAGACCGCCAGCGCCAGGTTGTCGTTGCTCGCGAAGACTCCCACCGGCGCCCCGAGCTCCCGGACCGCTGCCGCGAACCCTCCGGTGAGTTCCGCACCCATCCAATCGCTGTCGACCCGCGTGATCGTCCCGTCCGGGCACGAATCGCGGATCGCGGCCCGGAACCCCTCCTCCCGGGCCTTCCCGAAGCGATAGCGCGGAACACCGGCGACGAAGACGAAACGTGTGAGCCCGGACGCGGCGAGGTGGGCGCCCGCGTCGTAGCCGCCCTGCCAGTCGGTCGATCCGACGCTGGCCAGTTCGCCGCGAGGGTCGGACATCGGGTCGAGCAGGACGACCGGAATGGTCGCGTCGGTCAGCTCCTGCAGCTGCGCCCGTGTGGGCTTGATGACCCCGAGGATGACTCCCGAGGGGCGGCGGCGCGCGACGCGGGCCGGCCAGTCGTCGGCCACGTCCTCGCGTTCGAGCGTGAGCACGAGGTCGTACCCGCTCGCGAATGCGGCCGTCCGAATGCCGGCGACGACGGAACTCGACCAGGGGTCGTCGAACGTCCCGAGGACGAGTTCGATCAGCCTGGGGTCGAGAGCGCTCTGCCGGCTATGGCTTCTGCGGCTGGGCCGGTAACCGAGCTCGCCCGCCGCGGTGAGGACGGTGCGGCGGGTCACAGAGGTCAGATCGCCCCGCCCGGCGAGAGCGCGGGACGCGGTCGATATCGACACGCCCGCGGCTTCGGCGACGGTGCGAAGGGTCACACTCCCCATCGGCTCGGACATGTCACCCTCCTGACCTCTCTCGTGTGTCCGCCCAGGATCCGGCTCGTGCGTGCGGCTCGGCCGGCATCCGCCGGCGAAACGGGGCGCCGCCCAGCGGACGGCACCCCGTTCGTGTTCCGTTACGGCTTCTTGTAGGCCGCCTGCATCTTCTGCGCGACGCCCTGCGGGGTGTCGTTGCCGAGGAGCATCGACTGGACGGACTGGTTGAGCGTCGACTGGACCTGCGCCTGCAGGGTCTCCAGCGGCGCGAACTTGTTGTCGGCGATCAGGGCCGCGAAGTCCTTGAGCTCTGCCGGGGCCTTGTACTTGTCGTTCGGGAGCACCGGTACGGACTTGAATCCCTCGGCGTACGTGATCGACGCCTCCGGAGTCCCCATGAAGTCGAGGAAGGCCTGTGCGGTCGCCGGGTTCTTGGCCTTCGCGTTGATCGTGGTGACGAAGCCGGGGAGGGCCGTGATGTAGGTCTTGCCGTCGTTCGTCGCGGGGATCGCCGAGATGACGAACTGCGACGTGGGGGCCGTCTGCTGGAGTGTGGCGAGGACCGCGCCGACGTCGACGATCCCCAGGGCGTGCCCGGCAGCGACCTCCGATGCCCCCTGGTCGCGCGTGCGCCCGATCGAGCCATCGCCGAAACAGCCCTCGTCGAACATCTTCTTGTAGATCTGGAACTGCTTCACGTAGGGCGAGTCCGGGTAGGTCGCCTTGCCGCTCGCCAGCTTGTCGGAGAACGCGGGGTCCGGGCCGTCGATCAGCGTGGCGTTCTGCGCGAAGGTGAGGAACTGCGGCCCCTGGCTCGTCGCATCCAGGCCCTGACTGTAGGCATAGACGCCCTTGGCCTTCGCGTCCTTGCAGAGCGCGTAGACCTGGTTCAACGTCGTCGGAGCCTTCAGCCCGAGCTCGTCGAGCTTGCTCTTGTTGTAGATGGCCGAGAGCGGCTGCAGCGCTCCGGGGTAGGCGTAGGTCTTCCCCTTGTAGTTGAACGAGGTCTCCCACGCCTTCGGGATCTGGCCCGTCCAGCTCGCGGTCAGCGGTGCGATGCGGCCGTGCGCGGCGAGGGCTGCGAGGGTGTCGGCGCTGTCCGTCGGGTCGCCGCCGGGGAAGGACGTCAGGATGTCCGGCGCAGTGCCGCCCTGGAGCTGGGTCATGACCAGCGCGCCGATGTCACCGCCCTGGTAGTTGAACTTCACTTTCACGTCCGGGTACTTCTTCTCGAAGTCCTGCGCGATCTTCTCGTACGTCGGCTTGAACACGCTGGCGAAGACTCCGGTCAGAGTTCCGCCGATCTTGCCGCTTGCACCCGTATCGGAGCTGCCGCCGCCCGAGCATGCTGTGAGCGAGATCGCCGCGAGCGCGACGACCGCGGTCGCGATCACGCCATTCTTGATCTTCATCGATCTGGTCCTTGTCTGTGTCAGTTCGTGCTGTGGTTGGGGAGAAGCCCGGCGCCGGGAGGCTGCCGGACGGATAGCCGCTGTCAGCCCTTGAGCCCGCCCGCGAACCCTTGGATGACGTACCGCTGGAAGATCAGGTACAGGGCGAGGATGGGAAGCATCGAGATGATCAGCGAAGCGAAGATGAGCGGCCAGTTGCTGGTGTACTGCCCGACGAACTGGTAGATGGCCATCGGGATGGTGACCTGGTCGCTGCCCGCCAGGTAGATCAGCGGCGTGAAGAAGTCGTTCCAGATGCCGACCGCGTTGAGGATGAGGCAGGTGCCGAGCACCGGTCGCAAGAGCGGGACAACCACGTGCCAGAACGTCTGGATCGGACTGCATCCGTCGATCTGGCCGGCCTCTTCGTACTCGGTCGGGACGCTGGAGCGGATGAACGTGGTGATGAGGAAGATCGAGAACGGCATCTGCACACCCGCGTAGACGATCACCAGCGACCAGATGCTCCCCAGCAGTCCGAGGTCGCGCATCTGGATGTAGAGCGGGATCAGGGCCAGCTGGAAGGGGAGCAGCAACCCGATGAGGAAGAAGTAGAAGACCGCGTTGGAGAGCCGCGCGGTCGACCGCGCCAGCGGATAGGCGGCCATGGTGGCGAGTCCGAGGACGACGATGCACGAGACGCTCGTCACGATCAGGCTGGTGATGATCGATCCCGGCAGCGGTGAACCGTTCCACGCGCCGACGAAGTTGTCGAAGGTCGGTCGCAGGGTGGGGAAGATCGCCGGCGTGAGGTCGTCCGGGCTGCGGAGCGCGAGGTTCACCAGGATGTAGACGGGGATGAGGAAGACGACCGTCACCCCGTAGGCGAGGACATGAGACCCGATCCGGGTGCCGATGCGACCTTTCATGACTTCCGCTCCTGCCGGCGAAGAACCGCGAACTGGATGAACGAGAGGACCCCGACGGCCACGGCGAGCACCAGGGCGAACGCCGCTGATTCTCCCCACTCCCCGAACTGACTGAAGATCTGGTAGATCTGCGTCGAGATCGTCTGGGTCTGGCCGCCCGGACCGCCACCGGTGATGGAGAAGATCTGGTCGAAGATCTTGAGTCCCCCGATGAGGCCGATCATGAGGTTGATGGTGATCGCCGGCGCCAGCAGGGGCCGGGTGACGAACCAGAACCGCTTCCAGTAGCCTGCCCCGTCGAGGGACGCGGCCTCCAGGAGCTCGGCCGGCACGCCCTGCAGGCCCGCGAGGTAGATGATCATCGTCGAGCCGGTGAACTGCCAGACGATCGTGACGATGATGATCCACAGCGCCGAGGTGGGGTTGCCGAGGAAATCGACCTGGGGAGCTCCGAGCGAGTGGAGCAGGAGGTTGACGGCTCCGATGCCGGGCGCACCGAAGATGAACTTGAACAGGTAGCCCACGACGAGGGCCGAGACGACCATCGGCGCGAAGATGATCGTCCGCAGCACATTCCGTCCGGCGATCCGGCCGGTGAGGAGCAGCGCCAATCCGAGCCCGAAGACGTTCTGAGCCGCCACCACCACCAACGCGATCAACAGCGTGCGGAGCGCTGCAGGGCCGGCATCCGATTGGAAGATCCTGGCGAAGTTGTCCAAGCCCGTGAACGCCGGGCTCGGGTTCGAGAACGACCAGTTGGTGAACGCCGAGCCCATGCCCTGGAAGGTGGGAACCAGGACGACGTATACATAGATCGCCCCGGCAGGAAGCACGAACCACCACAGTTTCGCGCCGACGCTGTTGCGCCGCGGCCGGCGACGCACGGTCGCCCCCGGGGCGTCGTCGGGTGGCGCTGCCGCCGGCCTGACCGGTTGGTTCGTTGCTGTGGTCATCGTTGACTTCATTTCCGATCGTCTACTCAATCGCTCGAATTCCGGTTAATGGAATTGCATTCGAACTATTAGCATTTCGACGATGGTAGCTCAGCCAGACCGCCGAAGACCACCTGAGGGAGTTTTTGCGCAAACGGGGGCACGCGCGGGCGATCTGTGAGAAGATCCCGCGCTTGGTGCACCGCCGAGAGGGCGCTACGAAGTCACTGCGCCTGGACGCGGATCCGGTGCTCTCCCGGGCCGAGAAGGCCGTGTTCGCCCGCGAGCGGGACCCTCGCGAGGGACCCCGTGGGGACATCCACCCGCAGGTCCCAGCCGCCCGGACCGCGCGACCACGAGACCGCCGCGTCCCCGAGCGGCGTCCGGTGGCGCATCGAGGCATGAGTCACCCGGTCATCGCACACCGGCGCCACTTCGAACTCGGACCACCCGGGAGCGGTGAGCCGGAGCCCTCCGACCCGTTGCTGGATCCAGGACGAGACCGAGCCGAGGAAGTAGTGGTTCCGCGACCGGGCGTCCGCGTCCCAGGATTCCAGGAGAGTCCGCTCCCCCGACTCGAACCAGACACCCCACCCGGGGCGGGTGCGCTGGAGCAGCACCGTCAACGCGAGATCGTCGCGGCCGGCCGCCGAGAGCACCGGCAGCAGGTGCCGTACCCCCACGGCGCCGAGATCGAGATGGCCGGCAGTCCGGCCCTCGAGGTCGTCGATCAGGCTCGCGCGGACGCTCTCGACATGCTCGGCCGGAACGACGTCGAACGCCAGCGGGAGCACGTTGAGGGACTGCCGGTACCCGGTCCCCTCCGCGCGATAGCGTCCGGCCCCCGGATCGAAGAACTCCCGGTGGTACGCGCCGGCGGCCGCTCTCGCGGCAGCGCGATACTCTTCGGAATCCGGCCGCCCGAGTGCTTCGAGGATGGCGGCCACGTGCTGGAAAGCCGTCACCGACATCATGGTGCCGATGGACACCATCCCCTCGGGGCCCACCCCGTAGCCCGGGGCGAGCCAGTCACCCCACGTGCGATCGCGCCACAGGCCGCCCTCCAGCCGGCGCTGAAGCCCATCCGCAAAGCGGCGCGCCATCGTCTCGTACCGCGCCAGCACCCCGGCGTCCCCGTACTCCCGGTAGAGGTACCAGGGGATGAGGACGGCAGAGGACGACCATGCCGGGTCCGTGCGTCGTCCCCATCCGGGGCTCGGCACGATCTGTGGAATCGCGCCGTCCGGCGACTGCGCCTCCACGTGGTCGTCCATCCATTTGCCCAGAGAGGACCGCAGATCGAAGTGGTGGAGGAGCCCTTCGGTCGCGAGATGAGCGTCGGCCGTCCAGCCGTTCTTCTCGTAGATGGGCGTGTCCGTCGGGATCCCGTGCAGGTTGTTCCGGAACGTCCGCGCTGTCGCGGTGTCGATCCAGGCCAGCAGGGGTTCGCTCGAGGTGAGTTCACCCATGGTGGTGAGCGGTGTGGAGAGAGGGACGGCGCGAACCTGGGTCACGCCGATGCGGCCGGTGGTCGTGACCTGCATCCACCGGAATCCCCGGTAGCCGAACTGAGGCTCCCAGCTGTATCCATCGACCTCCCGGTCCAGCTGCAAGGAATCCAGCTGGGCGGCGCCGGCGACGAGAACGTTCTCGCACAGGACGTTCCCGTCCTCGTCACGTTGCTCGCCCGAGACGACGGTGACGCGGCTCCCGGGTCCGCCGGACACGATGCAGCGGATGCGGCCTGTCATGACCTCCCCGAAGTCGAACACCCAGGAGTTCTCCGAGACGGCCGTCGCACTGACGGGGGGCCTCAACGGGCCGGCCAGGACGGGCGGGTGCGTGGCGGGACGAAGCTCCCCTGCCGGCCCGGCCACCACGGCCACCGGGGCCCAGGCCGGGTCGGCGGCCTCGAGAACCCACTGTTCTCCGCCGTACAGGGTGTCCGTCTTGACGGGTCCCGCCGCTGTCTCCCATGTCTCGTCCGTGACGAGCGTCGTGACTGTGCCATCGGCATGGCGCATGTCGAGCCGGGCCAGAGCCATCGGCTCCCGATGCCACGGTGCCAGGTACCACCCCCAGATATCGCCGCCCCGGGCGGAGAACCGTTCGCGGCCCGCATCGATCTCGATGGTGTTGACCCCGGCGCGGAGCAGGTGCGCGACCTCCCACGTGCGATAGAGGACGGAGCGGTCGTAGTCGGTCACTGCCGGCTCGAGGGCCTCCTCTCCGACCCGGAAGCCGTTGATCGTGACGGACCCGCAGCCGAGCACGACCGCGGCGATCGTCGCCTGAGACGCCGACGAGGGCAGGGTGAACCGCGTGCGGAAGAGGGGATTCGGGGCCGGGATCGTCTCGACGGCTGCCATTCGGACGCCCTCGACCGGCGCGCCGTCCCTCCAGGCCTGGCCCTCGAGCGGAACCGGAGCGGTGCCGTCGTCGTCGCGCGTCGGAGCTGGGGCGGCGAAATACCACCCGACGGTCTCGCGGACGGCTTCGAGCACGATGGTGTACTCGCCGGGAGGCGCCGGCGGAGTGACCGCGATGAACCGGTCCATCCGCTCCCACAGCAGCTGCGGTCCATCGGCGATCAACTCGCCGACGATCGCACCGGTGGCGCTCACCACCCGGACCGCGAAGCGGACATCGACCGCGAAGAGATCGCCGGCGTCGGGCGGACCGGCGATGTCCAGACTCACTGCCGACACCGCTCCGGGGCTCTCGAAGGTCTGCGCCAGGGTGTGCCCGGGAGACACCCACTCCACGTTCTCGCTGCCCGGGTTGCGCCTGACACGCGTCGCGGCCGGTACGGCCCGCGAGATCCAACGTGCTGATTCGAAATCATTCGTCGTCATGTGGGGAACTCCGCAGCTAGGTGAACGGCCGACGCCTCCTAGCATGTGCCGGATCGCCGCCGGCGGTTCCCCCTGCAGCCCCAGTTGCGCAAACCGAGCTCTGCTGCAGCGAGGTCGGGGACGCCTCGATGAGGCGCCCCCGACCCGGAGCCGTCAGTGTCCGGCGATGTGCACCGGTTCGATGGCGTTGATCAGATCCCACGAAGCCAGGTTGCTCACGAAGGCGGGATAGATCCATTTGCCCGAGTTCGACTTGTTCCACTGCAGCGGTGCGTTGAACTGGTAGCCGTTCGCGTCGACCTTCCAGATCTGGGTCGCGACCGCCGACCCGAGGCTGACGCCCTGATTCGCGAAGGCCTGGTCGCCGAAGCGCCTGCTCGCGTCGATATAGGTCGCGCCGACGGAGTAGTTCACGCTCGGCCAGACCCCGTTCTCGTAGGTCGTTCCCGCGAAACCGGTGTACGGGAACCCGGTCGACCCCGGCGGAAGCGCCATGTTGGGCGTACCGATGGGGTTGCCCTGCGCGTCCGGCTGCGACGAGAACAGCGACAGCTGAGTGCTGAGCTGCGTCTTGTAGTGCGCGACGTCGACGAGGTCGGGCAGCCCGGCACGTTCGGCGAGGTGCTGCGCGAAGAACGTCGCGAGCAGGACGCTGTCGTTGTCGGCTGTCGGACCGGGTGTGTACCGGTAGTACCCGTGCGCGTCGCTCCAGAATGTCGCCTCGTACTCCGCCTTGGCGGAGGCGAGCTGCGCGTCCCAGTGCGCGAGGGTCGCGCGGGACTCGCCGAGGCGCTTCCCCGCCGCCCCGATGGATTCCAGGGCGAGGAGGTAGAGCTGCGAATCGTAGGAGTCGACCTTGTTCACCGGGATGACGTCGAACACGTTGGCGTACGGCAGCGGGCTCTTGAGACCCGGGCTCGGAGCGTTCATGTCGGGCGCCTCTGGAAGCGTCGATCCAGCGGGGATGGTCGATTGGATATACGACAGGATCTTCTGCATCGCTGGGTATGCGCGTTCCAGGAAGGCCCTGTCACCGGACGTCCGGGCGTAGTCGTAGAGCCGGAAGATGTTCTCGCTGGGCCGGTCGATGAACCAGACGTTCCCCGGTGACGGCTGGACCCCCTGCGTCCAGGTGACGAACGGATCGCCCGTGGCGCTGTAGGTCGCCGGATCCGTGGACGACGTGACGCCCGGGTCCCAGGGATCGCCGGACGGGTCCGCGAGAACCGCATCCATCTTCGCCTGCAGCCGGTCTCGCTCGATGGTGGGGAACACCTGCTGATAGGCCAGATAGCTGTACGTGCCCACTTCCGTACCCATGCCGCCGTTGGCGGCGCCGCCGGCGTTCGAGTCGACACCGAGATACAAGTGGGTACCCGGCACCGAGGTTCCCAGTCGTTTCCCGCTGGTCGGCGCGACGGAGTTGGATACGAGGCCGCCCTCCCACAGCGAGGTCTGGAACGGCACTTGAGCCAACTGGTTGAGCGCGCCTGTCCGAAGCACTACTGGATAGGCGGAGTCGTCGGCGATGGGGTCCCACCAGCGCTCGACATCGCGCAGGTTCTGGTCGTGCGCTGCCAGAGCGTCTCGAGCGATCGCGAAGCTCTGGTGGAACGGGTAGCTCCCCGGGACGTAGTTGTTCTGCTTGTCCTCCTTCGCACCGTAGAAGTCGGTGTAGCGGCGCATCCACGTCGTGTTGTTGCCGGCGAAGGACACCTGCGGGAAGTCCCAGCTGAGCGCGAACGGCACCGTGGTGGATTCACCCGGTCGGAGGTCGACCGACACGGAGATGGCGCCCGCGGAGTCGGAGTCGTCGATGGGCCGGTCCGAGAGGCTGCCGCTCGCGGTGAAGGGTGCGTAGATGTCGCTGCCGTCACCGTTCCCGTTCCACGATGTGGCGTACGTGACGGTCTGCCCGCGCTGCGGCTGGGCGGCGATCGTCCACTCCGAGCCGGCTGCGTCGGGTGTGTTGGACGGGTCGTCGGCGCTCATCGTGATGGCCTGGACACCGGTCTTCTTGTCGACCCGGTAGGTGTTGGAGAGACCGGTCCGCACGGTCGCGGGCTGCCGGCCTTCGTGGCCGGGGACGTTCGGCATGGTGAACATGACCGACACCTTGCTGTTCTCCGTGGTGTGGTTGGCCAGCTTCACGTCGAAGTACGCGAGCGGCAGCGAGGTGCGACGGTCCTCGCCCGCGACGATGGGGGAGAAGAATCGCATCGAGACGTCCGTCTTGAACGGCGTGTAGCTGGTGTACCCGAAGGGGTACAGCGCCGCATACGAGCCTTCGCCCTTCTGCAGAGCGTTCCACGCCGGAAGCGGCGACTGCCAGGACCGGGCTGCGGAATACGACGACTGCGGGCCGTCCGTCGCGAGGGTCTTCACCGTCGCGGGATCGGAACCCACCTGTTCGCGCACATGGAACGCTGCTTGAGGCAGCGCGCGCATCTCCCAGGAGTCGTCCTGGGACCCGCCGAAGAACCACGGTCCGAAGGTGCCCGCCTGGTTGATCATGAACGATCCGGCCCCGACTCCTCCCAACGGGACGCCGAGCCCTGGCACGCTGACCGGCAGCCCGGGGAATCCGGGCGTCGTGGGGCCGGGGACGATGTCGCCGAGCGGGCGCACGGTCGCCGCCGCCGGCACGGCGAAGTAGTCCCGTCCTCCCGTCGGACCGGTCGAACCGGGCGAGGCGGTGGCCGCGGCTGCCGGCAGCAGCGTTCCGACCATGACCGCAGCGATGCTCGCCGCGACTCCCGCGTTGAGTACTCGTCTCGATCTCGGGTGATGCGATCGGGTGGATCTGGGTGCGAACACGGTTCGTCCTCCTGGTCATCGTCATTGATGGGTGTTGATTCCGCGCGCGTTCGTCGCGCGCAGCCTATGGAGAGCTCAGACCGCCCGGAGCCGCAACGCGATCCCCGGCCGGGCCGGCAGCTGGAGGCGCACGGTGTCCTCATACGTGCCGGGCAGAGGGGTGATCGTCATCTGCCAGGTGTCGATGATGTCGATCTCCGCGCGCATGCCCTGGGGCACCGCGACGTCGCGGAAGCGGGGCCGGTGGTCGCCGAAGTAGATGAGGACGTACTCGCCGGCGACTCCGCCCGTGACGGCGTCCCAGTCTCCGGGAAGCGCCTCGACCCGGCCGGTCGGCGACTCCGCCACGATCCTCTTCAGGAAGGCGATGCGCGCGGGACTCCCACCGCGCAGGTGCCCTCCCCGCGACCACCAGATGATCTCGTCCTCGGACCAGAACGTCTCGCCGTGCGTCAGGTGGCCGCCGCGCAGGGTCCCCGACCAGAACCGCTGCACCACAGCCTCCGCGGTCAGGTTTCCCCAGCCCTGGTCCAGGTCGCCCTCGTAGCCGAACTCGTCGACCGCGACGGGCTTTCCCCAGCGGTGACGCCATTCGTCGATCAGTCCGCCCATCTCGGCGTCGCCGCGCTGGATGCTGGCATGCGTGGCCCACTCCGCCGAGAAGTCGAAGATCTCCACCCAGTTGTGGATCGACAGCAGATGCCCGACGTGGTCCTCACGCGCCACCACCCGCGCGAGACGGTGCCAGTCCTCCGGTCGTTTCGCGGTCAGGAGGTCGTACTCGTTGGCCATCGACCACCACACGTTGGGGAAGCCGGCGAGCCGGCGCACCACGTAGGTGAGGTATCGCTCATCCGCTGCCGCGCCGAGTCGGCTGAAGCCCCACCGATCGTACGGGTGGAACAGGATGAGGTCGGCCTCGATGCCGAGCGCCGCGAGCTGCCTGATCCGTCTCTCGAGGTTTGCGAAATAGTCGAGGTCGAATCGGGTGGTGTCCCAGCCGTCGTCGGTGCGCGGGAAGACGAAGCTCTCCGGCTCGTTCTTGTTGTAGAGGTAGTCCTTGGGGAACAGGCCCATCCGGATCTTGTTGAACGGTGCCTGGGCCAGTGATTCGATCGTCTGATCCTGCAGCTGAGCGCTCTGGTGCGTCCACGCGTAGGCGGTCGTCCCGAAACCCACGAACGGGGTTCCGTCGGAGTGGGCGAAGTTCCCTCGCTCGGCGACGCGGACGGGCCCCCGCGCGTCCCCTTCCGCCACGGCGACCGTGCCGCTGATCCCGTCGAGGGACCGCGCGTTCGACTCTGTTACGAACGTCCAGGTGCCCGCCGCCGGCGGGAGGAAGCGCGCCAGGTACCGCCCGCCGCCGTCGTAGAAGCCGCCCACGATGACGATGTCCGATCCCTGCTGGAACCGGGCCCGGAGTTCCACCTCGACGAACGGGTTGCCGTGCGACGGTCCGTCGAACGCGATCTCCACCGTCTCGTTGCGCGCGGCCGAGTCGGGTGTCCGCACGTGGGCGGAACCGCGCGGCACGCTCCCGGGCTCGTAGTCCGCGGCGGGTTCGATCGGGACGGCCTCCTCTGGCTGCTCCGAGGTGTCCTCGATCGTCTCCAAGGCCGTGAGCAGCTCCTGCACCTTCGCGGTGTCGGGCCTCAGGACGAACTGGAGGAACCCTCCCAGAGGGGCTGTGCGCAGCGCCTCCGCGAGTGGCGAGGCGACGACATCCGGGATCTCCTGTTCGAGTGCCGCACGAGCGTGCTCGTTGTCCAGCGCCGAGCCCAAAGGCGAATAGCGGTCAAAGGTTCGGCTCATCCGAGGGTTCCTTCCAGGACCGCGGAGCGGTCGGGTTCGATTGCTGTGAGGCGCGAGGCGATCTCGCGCACTCGCGCGCGTGTCTCCGCGAGGGTCGCGCCTTCCGGTGCAAGGGCTTGGGCGAGTTCTGCGACGGGAGCATCGAAGAAGGGCAGCAGCCGGCGGGCGACCTTCGGCTCGCTGTCGAGTCCGATGTCCTCGGCGCCGAGCTCCCGGAGGAGCACGCTCCATACCGGCGCGTGATCCACGAGGTCGCGGATCGTCGTGAGCGCACCGCCCTCCGTCTCGACATCCACCGTCCATTCGTGGTCGCCGTGCGAGACGCTGAACGGGTGCGACCCGTCCGGAAGCACGACCATCGCCTCCGCTCCGACTGGGACGTGAGCGGTCACGAGCACGCGCCCGTCGCGTCGTCTCCACGCGACCCGCGCTTCGCCGTACGGGGTCAGGTGTGTCGTGCTCGCGAAATCGAGATCGGCCGGTGGGACCGGTTGGATGCGAATCCTCCGGTAGCCGGGGGCGGTCGCGGCCAGCCCTGCGACACTGCGGTGCATCCAGTCGGCGACGGCGCCGAGAGCGAAATGGTTGAACGACGTCATCTCACCCGGATTGATGGTCCCGTCCGGGAGCATGCTGTCCCACCGCTCCCAGATGCTCGTCGCTCCC
>Ga0209677_100143_pt1 | contig 66162 bp, 62 predicted proteins | sample AraplaCvi_mCL_r2_2_FD_184285 | JGI IMG/M metagenome (GOLD analysis project Ga0209677, IMG submission 184285) | Arabidopsis root microbial communities from North Carolina, USA - plate scrape CL_Cvi_mCL_r2 (SPAdes) (version 2) | ecosystem: Host-associated > Plants > Roots > Endosphere | place: USA... | reverse complement strand
CTCGTCGGATCCGGCGACGTCGTCGAAGGTGACCTTCGGCGTCTCCTTCGTGACGAGCTTCGCCCGCGACTTGCCGAACTGCATGACCTTGTTGCCGCCGCCCTGCATGCCGGAGATCATGATCCAGAAGAACACGCCGATCAGCAGCGCCGGGATGAGGAAGCCGAGGATGTTGACGAACCAGTTCGGCTGCGGCACCTCGTCGTCGTAGCCCTTGGGAAGGTTCGCGTCGTCGATCGCTTTGACGACATCCTGACCGCGCGGCGTCACGTAGTAGAACTGCACCTGGTTGCCGAGGGCGCCGTCCGGCTCCTTCAGCGTGAGGTCGACACGGTTCTCACCGTCGACGATCTTCGCGGTCGACACCTTGTCTTGCGAGAGGAGCTCCAGGCCCTGCTGAGTGGTGACGCTCTTGAAGCCGGACATCGTGATCAGGCTCGAGGCCACCCACACGAGGACGATCGCAAGCGCGACGTACAGGATGGGGCCGCGGAAGATCTTCTTGACGTTCATGGTGCGACCACAGTACCGCCTGGGCGCTGGGGGTCGGCTGCGTGTTCGCTCTGGGCGGTCTGCGCGCGCCCAGTGGGCCTCAGCTGTAGACCGCGGGGGCCAGGATGCCCACTCCGCGGAGAGTCCGGTAGCGCTCGTCGTAGTCGAGGCCGTAGCCGACGACGAACTGATTCGGGATGTCGAACCCGACGTACTTCACGTCGATCTCGACGCGCGCCGCCTCCGGCTTCCGCAGCAGCGTGAAGATCTCGATCGACGCAGGTCCCCGGCTGCGCAGATTCGAGAGCAGCCACGAGAGCGTCAGGCCCGAGTCGATGATGTCCTCGACGATGAGCACGGTCCTGCCGCTGAGGTCGGTGTCGAGGTCCTTCAGGATGCGGACGACGCCGCTGGACTGCGTCCCGCTGCCGTAGGAGCTGACGGCCATCCAGTCCATCGTGACGGGGATGCGCAGCTCGCGCGACAGGTCGGCCATCACCATCACGGCGCCCTTGAGCACGCCGATCAGGAGCACGTCCGTGCCCGCGTAATCGCGCTCCACCTCTCGGGCCAGCTCGGCGATGCGGGAGCGGATCTGCTCCTCGGTGATCAGAATCTCGGTCAGGTCGTCGTGGGCGTCCGTGAGGTCCATGGGTGAGGCGCTGTCCTTACGTGGTGGGGTGGAACGTGAGCAGCCCGTTCTGCCTGACAACTCTAACGCCTGGCAGATCGACGGGTCCCTGGCCGTGCCAGTCGGTGATCAGTGCCGCGACGGCGAGCGTGTGGGTGCGCGACAGGGAGACGCCGAACTCGGCGGAGACGACGAGACGGATGATGCGCTGGCGGAGCGCTGCGGGGTCTGCTGCGAGTCCGCGGACGTCCAGTGCGACCGCTCCGTCCTCCGTCTGGCTGACCAGTTCCTGCGCCCATTCGAGGGCGAGCCCGTCGAGCGCTTCGTCGTCCTCGCGCAGCTGCTCGGCCGTGCGTGCGAGCGCCTCGGCGACGCCGGGACCGAGCTCGCGCTCCAGGACCGGGAGGACCACGGATCGCGCGCGCACGCGCGTGTAGGAGGGGTCGTCGTTGTGCGGGTCCTCCCAGGGGCCGAGGCGGCTGTCGGCGCAGAACGCGCGTGTCTGCTCCCGGCGGAGGCCGAGGAAGGGGCGGAGCAGGCGGCCGGTGTCCGGCAGCATCCCCTGCAGGCTGGACGGGCCGGAGCCGCGGGCGAGGCCGAGCAGCACCGTCTCGGCCTGGTCGTCCAGCGTGTGGGCGAGCAGGATGCGCTCGGCACCGGTCTCGGCGAGCGCGCGGTCGAAGGCGGCGTGCCGGGCGGCGCGGGCGGCGGCCTCGGGACCGCCGTGCAGATCGACCTGGACGCGCTCCACCAGGACCGGGTCGAGCCCGAGGCCGGCGGCCTGTTCAGCGGCACGCTTCGCGACCGCGTCGGACCCCGATTGGAGGCCGTGGTCGACGATCACTGCCCCGGCGCGGTAGCCGCTCCTCGGCGCCTCGAAGGCTGTGGCGGCAGCCAGGGCGAGCGAGTCCGCTCCCCCGCTCAAGCCGACGAGGACCAGGGCGCCCGGCGCGAGCGGTGCGGGACGCGCGGGACCGTGGTGGTCGTGCGGGTCCACGGGCGGGAGCGCGGCGGCTGCGGCGAGCGCCGTGCGGACCGCGCGACGCGCATCCGCAATCGGCGGGGTGAGGCGTGGACGGCGCTGCTCGGGCGGGGAACCGTGAGGGGGCACCTAGTAACGTTAGTGCGGAATCCCGACCACAAAGGAGCACCGGCATGGCCGAATACGACGTCGTCATCGAGATCCCCAAGGGGAGCCGCAACAAGTACGAGGTGGACCACGAGACCGGTCGGGTGTACCTCGACCGCGTCCTGTTCACGAGCTTCGTGTACCCGACCGACTACGGCTTCTTCGAGAACACCCTCGGCGACGACGGCGACCCGCTGGACGTGCTCGTCCTGCTCGAGTACCCGGTGTTCCCGGGCGTCGGTGTCAAGGTCCGCCCGGTCGGGGTGCTCAACATGAGCGACGAGGCGGGCGGAGACGCCAAGATCATCGCCGTCCAGTACAAGGACCCGCGCTGGCTGCACATCCAGGACGTCGACGACATCCCGGAGCAGACCCGCAAGGAGATCGAGCACTTCTTCGCCCGCTACAAGGACCTCGAGCCGGGCAAGTTCGTCAACATCGAGGCCTGGGGCGACGCCGCCGAAGCCGAGGGGCTCATCCAGAAGGCGATCGCGAAGCTGGCCGACGAGGGTCACTGACCCGGGCTGCGTGCTCGCGGTTTCGTCACGAATGTCGCCCTCAGCGCTGCTGGGGGCGACATTCGTCACGAATCCCGGGGTGATTCCCGGCGATCAGGACGGCGTCAGGCGCTGGGGCGCGCGACCATGCCCCACGGAGAGCCCCAGACGTATTGGATCTTGACCACGTCGCCCTCGGTGGGCGCGGCGATCATGCGGCCGCTGCCGATGTAGATGCCGACGTGGTAGAAGTCGCCGGGAGCATCGCCCCAGAAGATCAGGTCTCCGGGCTGCTTCGCACCGTAGGGCACCAGCTGGCCCCGGTTCTCCGCCGTGAAGTACTGGTTGTTCACCGAGTGCGAGCCGATGTAGACGCCGGCATAGGCGTACGACTTCATCGTGAGCCCCGAGCAGTCATAGCCGACCGGGCCCTCTCCGCCGAAGATGTACGGCTTGCCGAGCTGGGCGTACGCGTACGAGAGCGCCGTGTCGACGACGTTGCCGTTCGGAGCAGCGGGCGCGGCGCCCCCGCCTCCGCCGCCGGACGGCGCGGAGCCGCCGGAGGATGCCGGGGGATGTGCCGCCGCTGCCGCGGCCGCCGCGGCTGCCGCTGCCGCCGCTTCTGCGGCTTTGCGCGCCGCCTCCTGCTGCGCCTTGATCTGCTCACCCTGGAGGTAGGCGGCCTCGGTCTGCGCCGACGTGTTCTTGAGCGTCGCGAGCTGGGCGACGAGCTCGGTGGACTTCTGCTGCTGGGTCGCGAGGGCCGCCTGCGCCTGCGCCTGCGCATCCTGGGCCGCCTTGAGTGCCTTGTCGGCCGCCGCCGACAGGGTCTCGCGTTCGGTCTTGGCGACTTTCGCTTGCGCCGTCAGCGCGTCTGCCGTGTTCTTGTCCTTGGTCGCCTGGTCGTACACGGCCTTGGACTGCTCCGTCAGCTTGCTCATCGTGCCGAGCTGGAACAGCAGCTTGTCGGCGGCGGAACCGGAGCCGCCGCCCTTCAGCATGAGGTCGGTGGTGACATCTCCCCCGCCGGACTTGGCGAGATGCGACGCCAGGAGCCCCGCACGCATCTTGGAGGTCTTCGCCTTCTCGGCGGCGGCGCCGGCCTGCTTCTGGAGGTCGTCCGCCTTCGCCGACGCGGCCGCGAGCGCGTTCTTTGCCTGGAAGTACGCCTCGGCCGCTTTCTCGGAGGCGATGCGAGCAGCATCTACGTTCGACTGCAGATTGCCGATGAGCGTGGTGATGTTGTCGATCATCGCCTGCTGGTTGGCGACATTGTTCTTCGCCTGCTGCACGTCGTTCCACGACGGGTAGTCGACCGCCTGCGCAGGAGCGACGATGCCGATGGATGCGGTGACCGCTCCCATGACGCCCGCGCCGATGGCGAGGCCCGGGCGGACGCGGGTCTTCTCGTTCTCGTTAGCCAAGGGGAGCCTGCCTGTCTCTCATGAACGGAATGCCGTCGATCTTGACGCCGTTGATGCGCACCTCGAAATGGAGGTGGCACCCGGTGGAGGCGCCGGTCGTCCCGACGTGCGCGATCGGCTGGCCCGCGCCGACGTGCTGGCCGATGCCGACCATGATGCCGCCGTCGCGGATGTGGGCGTAGCCGGTGTCGATACCACCGCCGTTGTCGAGGAGCACGAAGTTGCCGTAGCTGCCGTTCGGGCCGGCGTAGATGACCGTGCCGTCGTGGGCCGCGTAGATGGGCGAGTTGCACGAGGCGCCGATGTCGATGCCCAGGTGGTAGGTGCTGCCGATGCCGCCGCCTGGCGACGGCCGAGGTCCGAAGCCGTCGGTGATCGGCCCGGTTGCCGGGACCGCCCAGCCCTGAGGCCCGACCGTTCCGCCGGGGAGCCCGCCCGAGCCGCGAGCTGCGGCGGCCGCCGCAGCAGCGGCCACGCCAGCCTCGTAGCCGGCCACCGTCTTCGCGGTGCTGTCCTTGAGCGCGGCGAGTTGCGCCTGCATCACGACGATCTGCTTCTGCTGCTCGGCGAGCTTGTCCTGCGCCGCCTTCGCGGCCTGGATCGCTGCTTGCATCGCAGCTTCAGCAGCAACCCGCAGGCGGTCGCGCTCGGCCTTGGCGACGTCCGCCTGGGCGGAAAGCCCCTTCGCCGTGTTCTGTGCGGTCGTCGCCTCGGTGTAGACCTTGTCGGACTGCTCCACGAGCTTCGACATGCTGCCGAGATTCGCCAGGAGCTTGTCGGGACTGGTCGAGGTGGCGTTGTTACCGCTCAGGAACAGGTTCGCGGTCAGATTGCTGCCATCTGTGCGATACAGCTGAGCGGCCAGCCTGCCCGCCTGAGCGGTCGCATCGTCGGCCTTCTTCTTGCTGGCCGCCGCCTGGGACTCCAGGTCGGCGGCCTTGATCGTCGCGTCGTCGAGGGCAGCCTGGGCGGCCTCCAGCTCCTGACCGCGCTTCACCGCTGCGGCCTGGGTGTCCGCGACCTCCTGCTTGACCTGGGCGATGAGGCCGTTGATGCGGTCCACCTGCGCACTGGCCGCGGCCTCGTTGGCCTTCGCGTTCTGGACGTCCTGCCAGGACGGATAGTTGTCGGCGTAGGCGGGAGCGGCCACGGCGCCCACCGTCGTCACGAGGGCCACCGCCGCGATCGCCAGGGCACCGCGGAGAGTCAGACGCCGAGAACCAACCCGCGTCGTCGGGAGATCCGCTCGGCTGCTCTTATCACGTCTCATGATGTTCTCGGCCCGCTCGCTTCCGCATCCACAGAGGTCACGCTGGTCACACGGGCCCCTTCGTCAACAGGGCTTACTGTACCAACGTGCCTTCCGGGCACCCCTTCGGGATGGCCAGAATTGCGTCGGGGCGGCGTGCGAACCGGACGATCGGGGGGATCGCCTTCCCCGCACACTATGCGTACGCATCCCGGCCGTCGCGCATTTCCCCGGGGCGTTGCGCGAACCGAACCTGCCTGCGCGATGCCCGACCCGCCCGGGATCCGGACCCGATTGGCATTCCCGGCAGCTCTTCCGTATGCTTGTGCGTCGGTGGTCATCGGAGAGCGAAAGCAATTCGGGACGATCCGGCCCCATCGTTTAGCGGCCTAGGACGCCGCCCTTTCACGGCGGTAGCACGGGTTCGAATCCCGTTGGGGTCACGTCCAACGGCGTCCACTACAATTCAAAAGCAACACACTAAGGCCCTGTAGCGCAGTTGGTTAGCGTGCCGCCCTGTCACGGCGGAGGTCGCGGGTTCAAGTCCCGTCAGGGTCGCCACGGCGAGAAGCCCTTCCACACGGAAGGGCTTCCGTCTATGGCAGCGGTTCGCCGCCGCCAGCCGCTCCGGCGGCACGTCGCCTCGGCGGCACGGCTCTGTAGCTCAGTTGGTAGAGCGTTCGACTGAAAATCGAAAGGTCACCGGATCGATGCCGGTCGGAGCCACCAAAGAGAACCCCCGGTCCGAAGCGGATTCCGGGGGTTTTTTGTTGCCTCGAGAATGCCTCCAAATCGGCGTTTGACTACATTTTGACTACAACTGATTTCGCTGCTTGGGCATCGAGCGCGTTCGCGACGTCATCAAGGTCATCGTCGAAGAGGTCGGCGTATACGTCGAGGGTCATTGCAGCGGAGGCGTGTCCGAGCATCCGTTGCACCGACTTGACGTTCGCCCCGGCCGACACCGCGAGAGATGCAGCAGTGTGCCTGAGGTCATGAAGCGTCAGCCGCGGAAAGGTGTCGTCCTTCTCCATGCACCGTTGGACGGCAGCATTGAAGACTCGGTTGCGATAGTTGCCGGCGCGAAGAACGCCTCCATCGGGCCCCGTGAACACGGGCTCCTCTGCATCGCGAACAGCGCATCTCGCATCGAGGGCCTTTGTGAGCAGATCAGGGAAAGGCACCGACCTTCGCTCGTGATTCTTTGGAGTCCCCCAGACAATCACCCCACGCGGTTCGGAGACTGCTCGCGCAACGTCGATCCGACGGCGGACGAAGTCGACACGGTTGATCCTGAGGCCTGCCATTTCTCCCCAGCGCAAGCCTGTGTAGGCGAGGAACAGGACGACGTCACCCTGGTCCCCGCACTCTTCGGCAAGAGCACGGACTTGGCCGTGTGTGAGGTAGCCGTGCTCACGAGAGGTGAGCCTCGGCAGCTGGATGCCGTCCGACGGATTGTTCGTTAGTCGGCCATCGCGGATCGCGTACCTGAGAACCCCCGCCAGCACAAGATGAATTTGTCGCACCATCGACGGCCCTAAGACCTCTGAGAGGTCTCCGATCCAGGCTTGGACGTCCCCATGCCGCACGTCGACGAGCCGTGTTGCACCCCAGCGGGGGAGGACGTACTTGTCGAGGTGGAAGCGATAACCCGATCGTGTAGTCGGCTTCACCTGCACCTGGGCGCGGAACCACTCCTCTGCGACCTCAGAAACAGGTGTGCGAGCTTTGGTCGGGTCGATCCACTCACCCTTCACCTTCGAAATCTCGATCGACGCGAGGAACAGTTCGGCTGCACGCTTAGTTGTGAAGCCGCGCTTCATCGTGTTTCGGTGATCAGGCGTACGGTACTGAACCCGGTATCGCTTGCCGGCGGCTGTTTCGTATGACTCGACCGAGCCCATTCAGCATCACCTCGTTTTCCCCGACTCGATTATCTGCCATGCCACCGACGAACGTGATGAACGGAACTCCCGTCGTCTCGGCTGGCGCGGCGAGCCCTCCGTTGCACTCATCGACTATGAATATTCGCATCACGATCGCTCCCACTCGCTCTCCTTCTGTTTGCCTTCCGGCGGAGAGATCGAGAGCGAGTGGGAGCGGCGGGGTGCCTGATAACCTCCGCACGCAGGGAGACCCCCAAAGCCAGCGCTTGGTGCGTCGAGGGGAAATAAAGGTCCTATGCTCATAACATCAAGATGATTGAGGTGCTATGAGTTCTGCCATCTACTTTCCCGGTGATTCGCTCTCGAGGCGGCGCAGGACGCTCTACATCATCATCTTGGGTGCGCTGACGGCCCTGGGACCGCTCACGATCGACCTGTACCTGCCGGCGCTCCCGTCCCTAGCTGCAAATCTGTCCGCTTCTCCTTCGCAGGTCCAGTGGACGCTCGCCGGGACGACGATCGGGTTCGCAGTCGGGCAGGCGCTCGTCGGCCCCCTCAGCGATCGCGTCGGGCGCCGACGGCCTTTGATTGCTTCGGTGACAGTGCACCTCGTCGCCAGCGTATGCGTTGTGCTGGCGCCCGACATCGAGTGGCTCATCGCCGGGAGGGTCGCCCAAGGCTTCGGGTCTGCGGCGGGAGTCGTCGTCGCGCTCGCGATCGCTCGTGACCTCTTCGGCGGGTCCCGGCTCGCGATCGCGCTCTCCCGCCTCGCGCTCGTTACCGGGCTTGCTCCGATCCTCGCGCCCGTCGTCGGATCCCAGCTGGTCGGCATCGCAGGATGGCGCGGCGTGTTCGCTGCGCTCTCGCTCTTCAGCGCCATCGTCCTCGTAGCCACGACGTCATTCATTAGCGAGACGCTTCGCCCTGAGCGAATTGGCGAGCGGGGGCATCGAACCGTTCGAGAGCGCTACGGGTCGGTTCTGCGGGACCGCCGGTTCTGGGGTGCCGCGACCGTCGGCGGAATGAATTTCACAGCACTCTTCGCCTATCTGTCCTCGAGCCCGTTCCTGTTCCAAGATGTCTTCGGCTTCTCGGCCGCACAGTTCGGGCTGGTCTTCGCGATGAATTCAGTCGGCGTGGTAGCTGGCATCCAGGTCGCCGCTCGTGTCGCCGCTCGGATAGGTCCCGGCACGGTCCTCGCGTGGGCGCTACCGGGGATGGCGCTGTCGATGTCGGCGATCGCCCTGTGGGGTCATGGGCACGCGGACGTGCCGATGGTCATCACGGGGCTGTTTCTCTATATCAGCCTGGGTGGCGCCTGTGTCCCGTGCATCCAGCTCATCGCTCTGCGTGACCACGCCCGCGAGAGCGGCACGGCGGCCTCGCTCCTGGGCGTGCTCAATTTCGGGCTGGCCGGGGTATTGTCGCCCATCATCGGACTTTTTCCGATCCACAACGCCCTGCCGATGTCGATCTACATGCTGAGTGCCAACGCGATCGCGTTGCTCGCATTGGTCGCGCTGGTGAGGCCGTGGTCCGAACTCGGTTGACTCAATCAGTGTGAGCGAGCGATGGCTCTGCCGACCAGCTCTCAAGTTGCGACCGAGTCGGATAGGAGCTCTGGGCGCCTCGTCCTTCGGCTGCGAAAGCGCCGACTCTGGTGCCGAGTCGGACAGCGGCCGCCAGCTCCGCGCCGTGTGCGAGAGACATCGCCACCGCTCCGACGAAGGCATCACCGCATCCCGTCGTGTCCGTAACCCGAGCGCGGATCCCGGGAGCGTGCTCGGTCTGCGGCTCGAGGACATCGGAGACGAGGAGCGCTCCCTCCCCGCCGAGCGTCACGATGATGGAGTTCACGCCCAGACGAGCGCACGCGACCGCGTGCTCGGATAGGTTCGCCGGGTTGACCTCGCGCACGCCGAAGAGCGAAGCAGCCTCGTGCTCGTTCACGACGAGCACGTCGACGTGGCTCATGAGCTCGTCCGGCACCTTCCGGAACGGAGACAGGTTGAGCACGACGCGCCCTCCTGCCCGCGCCGCGATCCGCGCGGCCTTGGTCGCGGTTCCGACCGGAGTCTCCAGCGACAGGAGCGTCACGGACGCGGCGGCGATCTCACTCGCCGCCGACGGTCCGATCCTGACCGAGTCGTTGGCACCGGGAACCACGATGATGCGATTCTCGCCTGCGTCGTCCAATTCGATAAAGGCCATGCCCGAAGCTCCGGGCAGCGATTCCAGTGCGACGTCGGACACCCCGGCCCGCCGCAGCGACTCCCGGATAGTCCTGCCAGCGACATCGTCTCCCACGGCGCCGACGAAGGAGACGTCGCCCCCGAGCAGCGCCGCAGCCACAGCCGAATTGGCACCCTTGCCGCCAGGGCTCTCAGTGACCGCCCGGCCGATGACGGTCTCCCCCGCTCGAGGGAGGGCCTCCACCTGGACACCAATGTCCACGTTGGCAGACCCTACGACAGCCAGCCTTCCGGGCATCGTGAAGGTCATCGCGCTGATCCACCTCGGTTCAGGCCTTCCGGGTCCGTGGAGTAGTGGAAACGCACCCGTGTGCCGAGCCACACCGTGCGCGACGTCTCCAGGAGTGTCCCTCTGCTGCGTCCGATCGACCAGTCGACGAAGACCTGAGCGTCGACACCAGCGTCCAGGAGCACCGTCTCGGAGGCGTTGACGGCACGGACCTCCAAGAAGTGCTCGACGTGATCGGAGGACAGCCCGATGGAGTCCAGCGTCTTCGACACCGAGCCCTCCTGCAGGGGCACGCCCCGCAGCTGGCTCGCGGCCGCGCCGGCGATCCAGGAGTCAGTAAGGCCGATCGCCTTACCGTTGACGAGGTGGAGTCGCTTCAGATGGAGCCGATCGCCCACGCGTTCCTCGGGCGAGAGTTCCCGCGACAGTTCGTACGGCTCCTCTTCTTCGGCAGCATCGGACAGGTGCACCGAGACGGCCTCCTCGCCGGCGGCGCGGAACCTGTCGCGCCAGGGGGTCATGAGACCGAAGTCATGCTGGACCAATCGGGGACGGTCGGCGACGAACGTGCCCATCCCCTGACGACGCTCGACGTATCCGAGATCAGCGAGAGCGGCGAGCGCCTGTCGAACGGTGATGCGGCTGACGCCGTACATAGTGGCGAGGTCGTTCTCCGTCGGGAGCTGCAGCCCCTCCTCCAGTCCCTGGTCGATGACCGACCGGAGGTCTCGTTCGACCTGGGCCCACGCTGGCATGGGCGATCGCCTGTCCACCGGAGTGACTTTGGCTGCAATCGGATGCGTGATGTCTTGGATGGACACTGCTCCCCCTCCGGAACGAATGGACAGATTGATCATAACATCAGTACCTATAGCCTAGCCGGTCCGACGCCCACCGTGCTCGGGCCGACCCGGCTGCGGGTTCAGACGCCGATCGGCTCCTCGTCCAGCTTGATGTGGCGGGCGTCCATGTTCACTGCGCCGCCGCGGAACGGCGGTCGGTTCCACCGCGCTGCAGCCTCGCCCGCAAACACTGCGCCCGCGGCCGCGCTGGCGAGCTCGAAGACAATCCCGTCTCGCGAGGCCTGCCCCGCCGGCGGAACGAGGCGAACAGGCAAGACCGTCTGGCCCGTGCTCTCGAGGGCGATGGCGAGGCGGTCGAAGCGCGCGCCGCCGAGGTTCCCGACGAGCTGCAGGGCTAGGTGCGGCTCCGGGCCGATGAAGTAGTCGACGTGACCGCTCTCTTCGAGCGGGACGGTGCGGACGGCGACGCCGGCCGCCTCGATCAGCTTGAGCATCCAGAAGTCGCCCGCGCCTCGCAGGTCGGGCAGCGTGAGGACCGAGACGCCGTTCGGGGCCAAAGCGGGCAGCGCCGCGATGGCCGCCTCAAGCGCTTCGCCCTGGGCGTCGAGGGCAGCGGCAATGTCCGCTGCGGCCTGCGAGACGTCCTCGCCGGCTGCGGCGGCCACACCGAGTCCGAGCATCAGATGCCCCGCGCTGGGGATGGTCTCCTTCAGCGGAAGCGACGGGACGAGCTGGACCTCGTCGGCTGCGGCCGCGAGCGGCGACTCCGGGTTGGAGGTGATGGCGATCGTGCGCTTGCCGTTCTCGGTGGCCAGGCGCAGCGCCCGCACCGTCGCGCCGGACGTGCCGGAGTGCGAGATCCCGACCACCGTCTCGGTGCCGAATGGTAGCCGGCCGGTCCAGGTCAGGTCGCCCGACGACAGCGCCCTGTGCCCGTACGCCGTGGAGAGCAGAGCGGACGAGAGCGAGTCGCCGGAGCCGACGAACACGGCACCCCGCAGGGGCGTCTGGATGGAGGGGCGGACGTCGTCCACCGCGCGGAGCGCCTTCGAGATGGCGGCGAGGTGAGGGAGGATCGTCATGCTGAGCGCTTTCTGGTGATGGTGATTTCGGGGAAAGGTCTGTCGAGAGGGTCGGCGAGGAGGCCCAGGTGGCCCCAGTCCGAGAGTGCGAGCCGCGCGGCACTGGCACCGAACGCGGCGGCGACGGGGAGGTCGGATCCCGCGGTCCACGCGGCCACAATCGCGGCGGCAGACGAGTCGCCCGCCCCTGTCGTCTCGACCACGCGGACCGCGGGGTCGCGGACCTCCCATTCGCCGGCCTGCGAGACGACGACGATCCCCTCCCTGTCGAGGCGTGCGACGACGCCGAGGCCGGTGGTGTCGCGGATCGCCCGAGCGGCGGCGATCGGGTCCGCGTCGATCAGCGTGAGCTGCACTCGGCTGGGCAGGACGATCGAACCGGCGCGCGCGACCCGCTGGAGGTAGGCGATCCCCTCCCGGTGCAGGGGCACCTGGTGCGGGTCGACGCCCAACCGGACGTCGGCGCCGACCTCAGCGGGCTCGGTCGGCGAGCTGTCGAGCAGCCCGTCGAGCGTGCCGGTCACGGGCACGGGGTCGGGACCGTCGTCGTCGAGAGCCGGGGCGGCGGCTCCTTCGAGCTCGATGTCGCCGGCCGGGGCTGTCGTCACGATTCGCCGGCCCTCGGCGGAGTTGAGGATCCACAGCCGCATCGCCCGCGCCTCGCGCCGCGACCCGCCGACGTCGATCCCCAGCTCGTCGAACAGCCGCTCGAACCGGTCGTCGTCATCGGGCAGCGTCGAGAACACGCGGGCCTGCGTCCCGTTGACGAGCCGGGCGCCCAGTGCCCCGAAGAGCGCCGGGCCGCCCAGCTGGCTGAAGCGCGCGCCGGCCTCCGCGTCGACCAGGTGGTCGACGGAGAGACCGCCGCGGACTCCGACTGCGTACGTCATCAGAAGGTCTGGAGCGCGTACTGCACGGTGCGGTCGCGCGGCCCGTCCATCTCGAGCAGGTAGACGCCCTGGCTGTGCCCGATGCCGAGTTCGCCGTTCACGACGGGGAGCTGCAGCGACTGGACGCCGAACACGCAGCGCACGTGGGCGGCGGCGTCCTGCGGGCCGTCGTGGAGGTGCACGAACGGCCGGTCGACAGGGATCTGCGCCTCGATGAAGAGACGGATGTCCTGGAGGGTGGTGCCGTCGACGCCGGAGTTGAAGATCAGGGTGCAGGTGGTGTGCGGGAGGAACACGTGGAGGATCCCGTCCCCGTGGTCGCCTCGGGCTGCGTCGCGCAGCTGCTGGGTCACGTCCACGTAGTGCACCGGGTTCGGGTATCCCTCGGCCGGCTTGGTGTTGACGGGGATACTGCTCCAGCTTCCGGTGGTTGCCATGTTCTGGTTGCCTTTCGTTTCGTTCGGGCTAGGCCCTGTGCAGTGAGCGGACGGTGAACCCGTCGGCGCTCATGGTTCCGGTGTCGATGAAGAATCCGCCTCCGCCGCCGGAGACCCGCGAGGTCGTGGCCGAGACGACCGGGCTGCCGTCGACGTCCACGCGGACTTCCGGGCCGGCGCAGGCCAGCGAGACCGCATAAGGACGGTCCCGCTGCGCCTCGAACGGCGCGGTGGCGAGGAGGGTGCGTTCGTCGTCGCGCTGCTCGATGATCGAGACCGTGCGCCCGTCGAAGAGCGCCGCCACGAAAGCGCGGTGGCCGCGGGCGCGGGCGACGAGCCCGGCGGAGCGGTTCAACGAGAAGGTGAGGTCGGACGAGACCGAGTAGTCGATCCAATCGCGCGTGCCGGTCGTGACCACGCCGAGGGGACCGGGGTGGGAGACCGAGAAGGAGGTCGCGAAATCCGCTTCGAAGTTCTTCGCCGAGCTCACCCAGGGCGCGAGCCCGCGCGGCCGGGTATCCCAGATCGATGAGAGCAGGATCCCGGTCTGGGCGTACTCGGCTGGTGCGCCGTCCCAGTCGACGCTGTGCACGAGCGCGCCGGGCTCCACGCCCTCGGCGTCGGTGCGGACGGACAGCCCGAGGCGGAAGACGACTCCGGACTCGGCTGACGGCACGATCCACTCCAGCGTCTGGAGGGTGTCGTCGAGCGGCGTCCACGCGCTCTCGACGATGCGGGCGCCGTCGGCCTGGTCGACGACAACGAAGAGCCGGGCCGCGCCTCCCGCCGCCGAGCTGACGACGGCCCGGACGGTCGTGCCGGGGTAGAGCGTGGGGCTGGCGAGCGTGGAGAAGTTAGTCACGGCCTCCTGCGGGTCGAGGAAGACCGGCGTGGAGAGGGAGGCGACCTCGCCGGGCCGGGCGGTCACCGCGAGAGCAGTGCCGCCGTCCGGGAGACGCCGATGCCGGATCGTTGCGGAACCGCCCGCGTAGGGGCAAGCGACGAAGCCCTGGCTCGAGCCGGGGAGCTCGAAGTCGAAGCGCGGGCGCCGCTCCTCGCCCGCCGGCCCGCGGAGCCGCCGGGCCGACCGGAGGATGCGACGGGTCTCGAGGACGGCGTCGGTGACGCACTCGCCGCCGTCGGCGCTGACCACGAGGGCGCGGTCGGCGACCGCTACGCGGAGGTCGTCCGCCCCGTCGAAGGCGCGGAGGCCGAGCCGGACCCCGGTGATGCAGCCGACCGTTCCGGCGTTGCTGTCGGTGTCGAAGCCGACGGAGGACGCGATCGCAACGACCTGACGGAAGTCGTCGCCGCCCACGAGCAGCGCCGCGAGCGACATCGCCGTGTTCGAGAGCGCGTGGCACGGTCCGGGGTAGCGCGCGTAGCCGTAGGTGCGGTCGACCCAGTCGCGGACCTCCCGCCAGTCGTCGCCCGCGCGGACCTGCGACCGGACGTCGTCGATGAGCTCGATCAGCCGGGCGTCCGCGACGAACGCCCTGGCCCGCTGGATGAGCACCCCCAGGTCGGCCTCCCCGAACGCGAGGGACCGCATGGCGGCGAAGAACGCCGCCGCGTCGAGGGCGACTCCGTCGTGACTGACGCTCGCCGCGGCCCTGGTCAGTCGTACGGCGCGCGCCGGGTCGCCCGGCGTCATCAGGGCGAACGCGTCGGAGAAGATCTGCGCGCCGATCTGCTCGGCCAGCGTGCTACCGTTGCGGGCGATCGATCCGCTGGCCGGGGCGGGGATGCCGTTCTTCAGGTTCAGGAACGCCGTGTGCTCGGTCGAGCGGCCGTAGCCGCCCCACCAGAGGATGGTGCGGTCCTCGACGATGTAGTTCAGCCAGGTGTTCCCCGCGTCGGCGGCGCTGAACTCGGCGGCCGGTGCGTCCTCGGCCACCCGGCCAAACGCGAGGGTGCCGGAGATGTCGTCGTCGGCGACGATCAGCGGCAGGCCGAGATCGGTGTTGACGTAGTGGTCGACGAGCCCGAAGCGCTCCTGGATGTCGCGGTACGCCCACCCTTCGACCGGGCGGCCGAGGTAGACGCCGATCAGCTTGCCGAGGATGCCGGCGTAGACACGTTCCCCGTACGCGGTATCGAGCGAGATGGCCATCAGCCTTTCACCGCCCCGCTCGCCATGCCGTCGACGACGAAGCGCTGGAGGGCGATGAACACGGCCAGGATCGGCACTATGAGGATGAGCGCGCCGGCCATCATCGTCCCGATGTCGGTGCTGAACGTGCCGTTCATCGTGAGGAAGCCCAGCGTGAGGGTCTGGTCGCTCGGGTTCTGCAGGAACGTGGACGAGATGAGGAACTCGTTCCACGCGTTGAGGCCGACGATCACGCCGACAGTGATGAGCCCGGGACGCACCATCGGCAGCATCACCGTGCGCACCAGCTGCACGGTGTTCACGCCGTCGACGAGCGCCGCCTCCTCGATCTCCGCGGGGACGTTGAGGAAGAAGGTGCGCATGAGGAAGGTGGCGAACGGCATGTTTATGGCGGCGAGGATGACACCGACCACGATCACGTTGTCGGTGAGGTTCAGCGCGGCCACCGCCGAGTAGAGCGGGAAGATGAAAAGCTGGATCGGCACGGTCATCGCCATCGTGAGGTAGACCATGATCGCGGGCCAGCTCTTGACCTTCTGCCCGGCGAGGACGTAGCCCGCGAGGCTGGCGCAGATGAGCACGACGATAACGGTGGTGCCGGTCAGCAGGATGCTGTTGACGAAGCCCTGCCCGAACTGGCCGTACGTCCAGGCCGTGACGAAGTTGTCGAAGCTGAGCGATGTGGGCAGCGAGAACGGATTCGAGAGCACATCTGCGTTGTCCTTGAAGCTGTTGATCAGCACCAGGACGAGCGGGATGAGCGCGATCGCGGCGAAGACCGCGAGGATGAGCTGGGCGCCGAGGCCCTTGAGCGCGCGAGTCATCGGACGAGCTCCCTTCGGCTGATCGAGGTGTAGAGGATGGAGGCGAGCAGTCCGAAGAAGCTCATGATGATGCCGACCGCGGCCGCTTTGCCGAACTCGAACGACGAGAACGCGAAGGCGTAAGCGTACGTGCCCATGACCTCGCTGGAGTGCGCGGGGCCGCCCTGGGTCAGCAGGAAGACGTAGTCGAAGGCGAGGAACGAGAAGATCACCGTCATCACACCCATCAGCAGCAGCGTCGACCGGATGCTCGGCAGGTACACGTGCCGGAAGACCTTCCAGCCGCTCGCGCCGTCGACGATGGCGGCCTCGACCTGGTCGACCGGCGTCTGCCGGAGAGCGCCCAGGTAGACGATCGTCAGGAAGCCCCAGTAGTGCCACATGTCGACCGCGGCTGCGGCGTAGAGCGAGGTGGCCGTCATCGCCGTCGGAGGCTGGATGCCGAGGAGGCCGAAGACGCCGCCGTTCGGGTTGTAGATGACGGTCTGCCAGATCAGCGCGTTGACGACCGGCGCCAGCACGTAGGGCATCAGGTAGATGACCTGGTAGAAGGTGCGGATCCGCTTGCGGCGGAGCAGGAGCATCGCGGTCAGCAGGCCGATCACGACCGGGATGGTCAGGAACAGCACTAGCCACTTGATGTTGTTCGCGAGCGACGTGGCGAAGACCGGGTCGGCCAGGATGTCCTGGAAGTTCTGGATGCCGATGAAGTCGACGTTGAAGCCGACGCCGCTCCAGTCGGTGAACGCGAACAGCAGCGTCAGGATGCCGGGGATGACGACGATGATGATCGACAGCAGCAGCGCCGGGGCGACGAGCGCGTAGTTGACCAGCGTCCGCTTGCGGAGGTGGGTGTTGCGCCGCCGGGCCGCGGGAGGACGGGTGGAAGCCGACACCGGGGCCGGTGCGAGCGTTGTGACCATGAGGGATCTCTCTTCTGTTGGAGGGGTGCGCCGACCCCGGCGCACCCCTCTTCGACTAGTTGACCGGCTCGGGGATCGGCGGGACGAGACCCTTCGCCTTCTCCTTGTCGAACGTCGTCTGGACGTTCTTCAGGAACTCGGTCGCGCTCTCCTTGCCGAGCCACACCGAGTCGATGTCGGTGAAGGCCGTGGCGGTCGCCGGCGGGAAGAACGTTCCGACGAAGAAGCCGTAGTGCTTCTCGTTGACGCCGGCGATGGTGTCCTTCATCGCCGTGACGAACGGCTTCGACAATCCGCTGTATTCATCGGCGTTCAGGTCAAAGTTCTTCAGCGGGACGGCCCAGTAACCGGGCCAGGACTTGTTCATCTCCTTGGTGAATTTGTCCGACATCATGTAGTCGATGACCGCGGCAGCGCCGTCCTTGTTCTTGGAGGCGGCGTTTATCGACAGCGAGGCAGTCGTGCCGAGCGTCGCGTACGGGTTCGGGCGGTCGCCCTCGATGCTCGGGAACGGCATGTAGCCGAGGTCGCTCGTGTTGCCGGCCTTGTCGTTGAAGTAGTTCGACGCGAACTGGAAGATCAGGCTCGGGCCGATCATGAACGGCGACTTCTCCTTGCTGAGCAGCTGCACCGACTGGTCAAAGTTCAGCGTCGAGTAGTCCTTGCCGCCCAAGTAGCCCTTCTTGTAGAAGTCGGCGGAGTCCTGCACCGCCTTGACCATCGCCGGATCGGTCCACGGGATCGTACCCTGCAGCGCGTCGTAGGTGGTCTTTCCGCCCGCGACCTGAGCCATGAAGAGGGAGATGTAGTTCTGGTTGACCGGCTTCCAGCCCTGGTTGCCGGTGACCGACGGGTAGAGCCCGGCCGCTGCGGCCTTGTCCATGTCCGCGACGAGATCGTCGTAGGTCTTGGGGATGCCGACGCCGAGCTTGTCGAGCACCTTCTTGTTGTAGAAGACCCCGATGTCCTCGATCGAGTTGGGCAAGGAGTAGAGCTTGCCGTCCACGGTGCCGGCCTGGTACATGGTCGGGAGGATGCGGTCCTCCCAGCCGTACTTCTTGGCGTACGGCGTCATGTCTGCGAGCTTGCCCTGGGCGGCATAGGCGGCCGAGAACGAGGGGCCGGAGCCGTAGACGATGTCAGGGCCCTTGTTCGCGCTGAGAGCGACCTGGACATTCTTGTCGACCGCATTGTTGAAGTTGACCTGAAGGTTGTACTTCTTCTGCGACGCGTTGAACTCGTCGACGAGCACCTTCTTCATGGTCTGCTGCTGCTGCGGCGGCGCACCCCAGAACCACAGCTGGAGCGTCTGGCGGCCGCCTGCGCCGCTCCCGGAGCAGCCGGCGAGCGTGATGGCGGCGGCAGCTGCAATGCCGATGGCCGCAGCAACGAGCCTCTTTCGTTTCATGCCGAGGTCCTACCTTTCGGGTTCCGACAGACGCTTCTTCGCGCCTATTGGTTCGGTTGTATTGACTCTATGACCTTCATACCTATTTGTCAACGCGCACTCGTTCGTCAGACCGCCCGAACCGCGAAACCGTCGGCCAGCATGGCGCCGGAGTCGACGACGAACCCGCCGCCTCCGCTGCTGTAGGCCGCGTCCTCCACGCGAGCCACGGCGGCGCCGTCGAACGAGGCGACGAGGCTCGTCCCATTTGCCTCGAAGGCGAGCTCGTGCGTCTCGTCGGTGCGATGATCGACCGGCACCTCGGCGAGAACGGCACGGTCGCCGTCGTTCTGACGCACGATCTGCAGGGTCGAGCCCACGAGTACCGCGGCGTAGTACCGTCTGTGCCCACGCGCCCGCACGACGAGGCCAGCGGCGTCGGAGGCGTTGAACTGGATCCGGGAGGAGACCTGGTAGTCCGCCCACTCCCTGGTGCCGGTCGTGACCACCCCGCCGGCCCGCGGGTGCGAGACGCAGAACGTCGTGGTGTAGTCGGGGGCGAGGTTCTGCGCCGAGCTGACGAACGAGCGGAGCCAGACGGTGTCGGTCGTCCACGGGTCCAGCCCGTCGGTCAGCTCGTAACTGCGCCCGAGCCGGTAGTCGCGCGGTGCGCCGTGCCAGTCGAGCGTGCGGAGGACGACCTGGCCGTCCAGTCGCGTCGCCGAGGTGAGCGCCAGGCCGACCCGGTGGATGGTGCGGCCGCCGACGTCCGGAACCTCCCACGTCAGTGTGTTCGTGCCGGCCTCCAATCGCAGCGGCGGGCCGCTCACTGTCTCGAGCAGGCCGTCGTCGCCGAAGCAGTCGATGAACAGCGCGGCGTCGGGGGTGGCCTCCGCTGCGTCGATCATCGCCCGGATCGTCTGCGTCGGGTACAGGGTCGGGCTGCCGAGCACTTCGAAGTCGCTCGTCCCGGCGCGAGCGCGCGGGCGCGGTTCCGCGGAGGTATCGGTGCTCACCGCGGCGATCGTCCCGGCGGCGAGCGCGCGGAAGCCGATGCCCAGGCCGGCGCCGACGTTCCGGACGTCTGTCGCGGCCTGCACCAGGCCGGTGCCGGGGTGGAGCCGGAAGCCCTGGAGCGACCCAGGGAGCTCGAACGCGAACCGCGGCGAGCGCCCGGGAGGCTCCTCCCCGCGCGCGACGGACGCCGCGTGCACGATGCGCCTGGTCTGCTGGGCCGCGTCGGTGACGCACTCTCCGCCGTCGGCGCTCACCGCGTAGAAACGGTCCGCGACTGGGGTGCGGAAGTCGGCGCCGGCCTCCAGCCCCTGAAGTCCCAGCCGGATGCCGTTGAAGGCGCCGACGTTGCCAGTGTTCGAGTCGGTGTCCCAGCCGGCGGAGGTCGAGATCATGACGCTGCGGTGCCAGCTGTCGCCGCCCATCAGCAGCGACATGATGACCGCGGCATGGTTGGTCTGGATCGGAGAGTTGCTGGGGTAGCGGTCGTAGCCGTGCTCGGCCTCGATCCAGTCCCGCACCTCCCGCCAGTCGTCGGTCGCGGCGCAGCGGTCCCGCACCTGACCGACGAGCGCGGCGAGCCGTGGGCTGTCGACCAGGCCGAGCCCGGCCTCGATGAGGGTGTCGAGGTCGCGTTCGACGAATGCCTGCGCCTCCATGCCGGCGACGAAGGCCGCGGCGTCCACGGCGAGCACATCGTGACTCACGGAGGCCGCCGCACGCGCCATCTCGATCGCCCGCCGCGGGTCGCCGGGGTTGGCCATCCCCCACGCGTCGATGAAGATCTGCGCTCCGATCTGCTCCGCCATCGCGGGGCCGTTCCGGGCGATGGAGCCGCTCTCGGGGGCGGGGATGCCGGACGCCAGCCGTAGGAAGGCCGTGTGCTCGGTGGAGCGGGCGAGCCCGCCGAACCAGAGCACCGTCTTGTTCTCGACGATGTAGTTGAGCCAGGCGTCGCCGACCGTGCGCGCGTCGAGCACCCGGTTGTCCTCCAGCGCCCGGAAGAACACGAAGGTGCCCGAGATGTCGTCGTCGGGGACGATGAGTGGCACCCCGAGCCGCTCCGAGACGTAGTAGTCGACCTCGCCGAACTCCTTGCGGATGCGATCGTAGGTCCATCCCTCGATCGGCCGGCCCAGGTAGACGCCGAAGATCTTGCCGAGGACGCCCGCGTAGATGCGCTCGGTGTGGGGCAGGATCGAGTTCGTCTTCGCAATCGCTGCGGTCATCGCGGCTCAGCCGATCCAGCGGGTCAGGCCGTGCGCGGCGGACTCCGCGTCCATCCGTGCGAGCTCGACGATCCCGGCGAGGGCAATGTCGGTGGCCGCGGTGTGGCCGGCGCCGGCCACGAAGGCCCGGTCGGCGATCACGTTGTCGGCGACCGAGCACACAGAGCCGCCGCGCTTGCCGAACAGGGCGGGGAGGGTGACGATCGCGGCCGACTCCCGGTCGCCGTTGAGCACTCCGGCGCGCGCCCAGGTCTCCAGGATGTCGAGGTGCCACGGCTGCAAGTAGCCGCCGACCGACGGGCGCCCGACCCCGCAGAAGTCGCTGTCGCTCGAGCGCGTAACGCCCACGTGGTGCGGCAGCCCGAGCTGCGTCGCGGCGCGGGACATCGCGACGACGATCTCGTACGCGGCCACGCCGGGGTACGACACGGGGATGTAGGCCTGCGTCATCCCCTCGTCGCGCACGACGCCGGAGGAGATCACGACGTCGCCCGGTTCGACGGACGGGTGGATGCCGCCGGAGCCGCCGACCCGGATGAACGTGTCGGCGTCGGTGAACTCGAGCAGCTCGTGGAGGATGAGCTCGGCCTCCGGCGACCCGCTGCCTCCCGAGATCGCTGTGATCGGGATGCCCTGGTGGGTGCCGGTCCAGCTGGTGAACATGCCGGAGCGGCCGATCTGCTCGGCGTTGTCGAGTCGCTGCGCGAACTGGGTCGCGGGGTCGTCGTCGTAGGCGCACAGGGGATCGCGGACCATGAGGATGACGTACCGGGCGACGTTCCCGGGGTCCAGCTGCGAAAGTGCGGGGCGACCCTCGACGAGCAGGCCGCGCTTCGGCACGTTGCCGGCGAAGACGTAGCTGTCGTAGAGGGCGGTCGGGTTCCAGAGTCGCGTCATCGGGATGCCTTTCGATCGGTCGGTGGGTGGGGGCAGTGCGCGCGGCGCGGGTCGCGGGTCGCGCTCAGTCGGTGAGGGAGGTCGTGATCGCTGCGGCGGCCGACCGAACGGCGTCGCGCACCGCGTCGTCGACCAGCGGGGCCCCGGGCGCCGCGATGACCGCGGCGGCCGCCGCGGCGGCGAGACGGCTGGCGTGCTCCGGGTCGCCGGACTCCTGGTATGCGGCGATGAACGCTCCGGAGTAGCTGTTGCCGCCGCCGGTGGGGTCGGCGACCGTGGTCGGGGCAGCGGGCACGTGGACGCGACTGCGGCCCTGGAGGACGAAGGACCCCTCGCGGCCCAGCCGCAGCAGGACGACCGGGGCGAGCGTCGCCGCCGCGCGGATCGCGTCGTCGATCGATGTCGTGCCGAACAGGGTCAGCGCCTCCGTGCGGTTGAGGGAGACGACGTCGACAAGGGCGGCGTGGTCGCGGAGGTCGTCGGCGAGCTCCGGCACGGTCGCGTCCGCCGCGACCTCCCAGAGGATCGGCACGGCGGAGGCCGACCGGAAGCCGGCGATCTGCGCCCAGTACGGCTCCTCGGCGGCGTGGAAGAGGTACACCGCGGCCAGGTCGCGCCCGCGGATCCCGCCGGGGATGTGCCGCGGGAGCGGCGTGTGCGCGTGGAAGTGATCGAGCCCGTAGACCGGCGTCTCGCTCCGCTCGCCATCGGCGAAGTACTCGATCCGGGTGCGCGGCCCACGATCCCCGACGACGAACAGGCCGCTCGGGTCGATCGAGCGCTCGTCACACCAGCGGGTGAGCTCGAGGAGGTCACCGGCGCCCGTCCCGGAGACGAGCAGGCTGGTGCCGGGCGGCGAGACGAGGCTGGCGCCCACGGCGGCGTACGCGCCGGCGCCTCCGACATCGTCGTTCGAGTGCCGGCCTGTCGGGTCGTAGATCTCGTCGATGACGATGTGCGACAGGATGGCGACCTTCCGTGACACGCGGCGACCTCCCTTGGTAATGTTGTTATGCCTACAATACCCATAGTTCGCACGCGGCGCAGCGCCGCGGGGAGGAAAGCCATGAAGAACCTGCTGATCGACACCGACCCCGGGATGGACGACGCGCTCGCCATCGCCCTTGCCCACAAGTCGGCGGGGCTCGACATCAAAGCGATCACCGCGGTGACCGGCAACCTCCCGTCCGACCGCACCGCGGCCAACGCGCTCAAGGTCCTCGACCTGCTGGGCGCTCCGGACATCCCCGTCGCCCAGGGACCGACGCTCCCCCTCTCGGGCGACTACCCCTCCGACCCGTTCTCGCATGGCAGCGACGGGCTGGCCGAGTCGCACTTCGCCGAGTCCGCCCGCGAGCTGGATGCCCGAACGGCCGCGCAACTCATCGTGGACGTCGTCGACGCGCACGCGAACGACATCACCATCTGCGCACTCGGCCCGTTGACCAACATCGCCCAGGCGCTGGAGATCGACCCCGGCCTCCCCGGCAAGGTGTCGCAGCTCATCATCATCGGCGGCTCCTTCGGCGAGACCCCGTACGCCTGGAGCCAGGCGACCGGGGACAACCCGGTGTCGGAGTGGAACATCTTCGTCGACCCGGAGGCGGCGCACACCGTCTTCCGCGCCGGCTTCGAACTCGTCGCCGTCGGCCTCGACGTGGCCACCCACCCGCGTATCAACTTCCGGCCGCACGATCTGGAGGCCCTCCGCGCGTCCGACTCGGCCGAGGCCGCCCTGGCGGCACGCGTGGTCGACTTCGTGAACGGCCGCGGCTACCAGTCCTACTGCTCGCTGATCGACAGCGTCGCGGTCGCCGCGGCGATCGACCCGACCCTGATCGAGACCGTGTCGCTGCGCTGCGATGTCGCGACGGAAGGCCGGCTGACCCGCGGCATGACGGTCGTCGACCGCCGTGCCCACCACCAGTGGACCGACATGCCGCTGATCACGGTCGCGAGCGACCTAGACTTCGACCGGTTCCTCGACCTGGTCACCGGAGAACTGGCCAAGTGACCGCCGGGCCCCCGTTCGCCGAGCTCCACCTGCACATCGAGGGGACGCTCGAGCCCGAGACCATCTTCGCGCTCGCCGCCCAGCAAGGCCTGCAGCTGCCCTACCGCGACGTCGAGGATCTCGCGAAGCGCTATGACTTCACGAACCTGCAATCCTTCCTCGACCTCTACTACGACAACATGGCCGTCCTGCGGACCACCGAGGACTTCCGCACGCTCACCGAGGCGTACCTGAAGCGTGCTTGGACAGCCGGCGTGCGCCACGCCGAGCTATTCGTCGACCCGCAGGCGCACACGAGCAGGGGCGTTTCGGTCGGTGCCGTGCTCGGCGGCGTATCGGCGGCGCTCGACGCGGCGGCGACGGAGCCGGACGGGGTCACGGGCGGGATCATCGTGTGTGTCCTCCGCGATCAACCCCTGGATAGCGCGCAGCGGATGCTTGACGAGGTGCTCGCCTCCGGCATCGACATACTCGGGATTGGCCTGGACTCTGCTGAGCTGGGCCACCCGCCGGGGGCCTTCGCGCCCGTCTTCGACCGCGCGGCTGCCTCGGGTCTGCGCCGTGTCGCCCATGCCGGCGAGGAAGGTCCCCCGGCCTTCGTCTGGGAGGCGCTCGACGAACTTGGGGTGGAGCGGATTGACCACGGCGTGCGAGCGCTGGAGGACGTCGCCCTCCTCGATCGGCTGGTGAGGGACCAGGTGCCGCTGACAGTCTGCCCGCTCTCGAACGTGCGCCTGCAGGTGTCGCCCGACGTCGCTGCGGTGCCGATCCGCCGCATGCTCGACGCCGGACTTCTGGTCACGGTCAACTCCGATGACCCCGCCTACTTCGGCGGCTACCTCGACGACAATCTCGACGCCGTCGCGGCTGCGCACCACCTCACGGAGTTGGAGCTGGCACGGCTGGCACGCAACTCCGTGAACGCGTCATTCGCGACGGAGGAGCGCAAGAGGGCTCTGCTGAGGGGTGATTCGTGATCGACCTGCTCGGCTGGTTCGGCTCCGGGCTCCTCGTCCTTTCCCTGCTCCAGCGCGGGATGCTCACACTGAGGATCATCAACCTCGCGGCGTGCGTCGTACTCGTCGGCTTCAACTGGGTCATCGGGGTATGGCCGATGGTCGGCATGAACACCGTCGTCGGCTTCATCGACATCTATTACGTGTGGCGGATCGCTCGAAACGAGCGGAAGGGCGGGGGCAGCGACGCAAACGTGGATGGTACGCGCGCACTGCAATAGGGGAGGCGCGTGCACGCGTGTTTTCTTCGACCGCTGGACGTATGCCGGACGCCACGCCGGGGCCACGGGAGGAGTTGTCGCCCGTCGCCCCGAACCACCGCATGAAAAGACCGGACCCGAATGGGCCCGGTCTTTTCATCTGCGATTCATCGTGGGGTGCCGCGACAAGTGCGAATGGAGTGTCGGCGAGACGCAAATAGAGAGACCAAACGAAGCAACCTGGCGCACCCCGTCCCCCACCGACGCGGACTACTTCACCCAGCTCACTGCCTGGGGGTACAGCCTCAGCGACGTCGAGCAGATCGTCACCGGCCAGGCGAATGCACGATTCGATGACAAGACAGACGGCACCGACGAGGTCGTCGCCGAGGACGAGTAGGGGGTGGGATGGGCGAGTTCCGCCTCGTGCGGGACTCGCCTTTCCCGTGTCAGTGCACGATCAGAACAGGTCGCGCACCTGCGATCTCAGCACAGCAGCGGCGGCGCAACCGCCGGGCCGCTGCTGTGCTGGGTGACTCGGTCGAAGGCCATAAACGGCACGCATGCCGTTTCCGCGGTCAGCGCGGCCAGCCGGCCGATCACGGTGTGCGGGTCGGCGGCGATCGCCCACCCATCCACCGCGTACTGACTTACCGTCTCCACACACTCCTTCTTCTCCGCAGCACTGGGGTGGGCTGATCCTGCCACCCCGACCATCCCGCCCTGCAGTTCCGGGCCCATGTTTCTGGTGTCGATGATGAATACCCGCATCCTGATCACTCCCCTGTGTCGATCGTTTTTGTTTGCCTTCCGGCGGAGAGATCGAGTGCGAGTGGGAGGGGCGGGAGTGCCGGGACCGTGGAATACCGGAGGGAGCGAAGCGAGTGAGGATATGCCGCGAAAGCCCGGCACGGGAGCCGCGGGAACGAGCTACGATCGGCCGGCGGAAAGACAAACAAAACAGCATGAGCAGCGCCGCCGCAGGCGGCACCACCCACAACAGCACCCGGCAACACCAACCAGTGCGCCTCAGTGGTCTGGGGATCAGTGCTCAGAGCCGGGGTGTGGAGTTGCTGACGCAACCCGTGCCTCATCGACCGTGTGGTGGGCTGTCCGGCCGTTCATCGTAGGTCGCTGACGCACCTTGCCGTTCCAGCCGCTCTGCCACGCGCCCTCCGGGCTTATCTCGCAGCAGAGCGGCTGGCACTCCCGGTGCTCCCGCTCCCCACCGACTCCCTTACCGAACAGCCCACCAAACCGGGCGACCACAAGGGAGACGAAAACCATGAGCACACAAACCGGACACGAGAAGCACACCCCGGAGCAGCGTCGGGCCCAAGCCGAAGCACTCCACGCCACCCTCATCGACCAGGTGCAGCAACTAGCCGATAGCGACCGGTGGCAGCAGTTCCTGAGCTTCGCCCGGTCCTTCCACACCTACAGCCTGAATAACCTGCTACTGATCCTCACCCAAAAACCAGACGCGACCATGGTCGCCGGATACCGGCAATGGCAGACCAAAGGCCGCCAGGTACGCACCGGCGAGACCGGCATCAAAATCTTCGGCTACAGCCAAAAGAAGACCACCAGCACCGACGAGGACACCACCAACGAAACCAAGGAGCGGGTCGTGCGCTACTTCCCCGTCCTCTCCGTATTCGACATCTCCCAAACCGACCCCCTCGACGGAACTACACCCACCCCAGAGAACCCGGTCCAACGGCTCACCGGCGGCAGCGACCATAACCTGCTGGAACCGCTCACCTCCCACCTCGGCGCCACGGGATGGACTCTCACCCGGGAGCCGCTCGCCCAAGCCAACGGCTACACGGATCCCGGACGACGAACCGTTGTCCTCGGAAACGAACTCACACCGGAGCAGGAGGGGAAAACGCTCCTCCACGAAACCGCACACATCCACCTGCACCACATCGACGACCTCAACCAATACCGGGAGCACCGGGGCCGGATGGAAGTGGAAGCAGAATCCGTCGCCTACGTCGTCGCCGGACTCGCCGGCCTCGACACCAGCAGCTACAGCATCGGCTACATCACCGGTTGGGCCGGCGAAGACCTCGACCTCATCCGCGAAACCGCCGCACGCGTCCTCCGGGTAGCACACACCATCGCCGAAATCGCCTCCCCGGGGGATGACGAGAAGCCGTAAAGAAGACGCCGCGGCCTAGCGCCAGCAGAAACGAAACAAGATTGCGCCTCGAACGAAACGAAGACGACACTCCCAGGACATCGAAGGCGCATCGGGTTCAGGTCCCCGGAATCGGCCACCAATACTATGTCTTATGTCAACTTATATGCGGTCGTGTCAGTGCATCCGCTGCGCAACCAGTCCTCCCAGGCGGAGGAAGTGACAGGATTGCACCATTGGATATCGCCCAACAGGGAGTAGTTGGCAGCAAGTTTCGCGACGTGTCGGGCCTGCGCGTCGTCTTGTGAGATAACCGGATAATGCTTCAGCGCGGCCATCTCAACAATGTGCGCATCCTTCTCGAGGAGCGCCCTGATGCCGGCTTGAGGAATCGCCTCGATCATGCGGCGATAATCAGCTAGCCGTCTGTCGCGCTCCCTACGCACTCGCCGGCGCGCCTCCATCGATGCCCACCAGCTAATGAATGCGCGTGACGCGTGTCTCAGCCATTCGTCCTCAAGAGCAGGCGTAAGTGCAACCTCGAGCCTGCACCCCCGCTCTGCCAGAACATGGGTCAACCTCAAACATGCTTCGCTCGTCTCGTGGCGCGCGGGATCGGCACACGACCGCGCCACGTTGGCGTCGATCAGGATGGCTTGCACTAGTCCAGGTGCTTTCGAATGGCGTCAATGTACGCAAGGTCCGCATCCTGCATGACCTCGTCGAAGTCGAGAGGCCAATCACCGAATCGGCCAGCGTCATCGAGGGACGCGACGTCAAGTCGAGAAAAACCCGTCTGATCATCTCGGCTAAACCAGTTCATAGACACAGCCTTTGCCCGGATCGCGCCCTCCGCAATCTGAGTCTGAATAGCTCGGATCAATAGCGAGCTATGCGTCTCTGCAACGACCTTCACCCCACGATTCGCAGCCGCGACCAGCGCTTGAGCTAAATGCACTTGAGCCCTCGGGTGAAGGTGTATCTCGGGCTGTTCAAGGTAGACAATCTGGCCGGGTTGCGCGACGAGCAACGAGATGATGACAGGCAACGTCTGGCTCACCCCAAAGCCGACATCGGCCACGCTCACCATATCCAGCGCTCCACCCTGTTGAGCGTGAGGCAACCGCCCCACAAGCACCTCGACTGCGGCGTCGTTCTTCTTGCGGCCGATGACCTTCCAAGTGAGACCAAGGCTCTCAAGTTCATGAGAAAGGATTTCGAGCATCTTCGGCTCATTTTGAGCCCAACCCAAGATGATCGATGCCACGTAGATCTCGAACGTGCCGGGAAAGGACGTTCCAGTTGCCGATCGGGCGTACTCGCGCTCGGGGTTACCTCGGAGCCCAGGAACGTGGATTATGCCCCTGAGAAGCGATGTCCACAGTGAAGTGTGCAGCTCGAACGGGCTGCTACCGAGATTGAGTTGGAAGCCGCCCGAATTTTCGAGCCGCATCGTTACATCTAACATGCAACCTTCACGCTCAACCGAGTAAGAGATCTTTTCGTAATCGGAGAACAGTGAATTGTCGCGAATTCCCTGAAGTAGGAAATCGTTGGCGTCGGCAAATTCTTCGACGCGCGATTCGAGTTGTGAGGACTTCGTATTCTGCGTCAATCGAAGTTCACGGCCGCTGTTGAAAACTGTGTCCGCTCCAATCGAGAAGCCGTCGGGTCCTTCGACGTACTCGATTCGGCGCCCCCACTGGCCGCTGCGCAACCCTACCGTGAACCTTTCAGCCTGGGTCTCGCGCGACTTTCCGCGGGAAAGGGCTTGCTTGCTCAACGTAAACTTCGCGTTTGGGCCGTACAAAAGGATGGCGCCCGGATCGAACCCGGACTCGAGCGTTTGCTTCATCACCAGAAAGGGCTGCATGAAGCTCGACTTCCCGGCGCTGTTTGTCCCAGAAATTAGCGTAAGCGGAGCAATTCGCAACTCGATTGGTTCACGCACGGATTTGAATCCTGCGACGCTGAGGAAGATATCATCGCGGACGAAATCCGGTCGAGCTGACCGCAGCTGCCCCCTTGGACGCGTTTGCTTCCGCTTAGCCTTTGCCACGCTGCCTCCAAACGATTTCCAGCGCAACACTATCGCCCACGCGCGCACCCTCGGGCGGAACAGCTGATACCCACCGTTATATCAGTTTGAAGATGGCGTATTCCCATCTGATGCATACGCCACAACCGACGACTTCCCTCTCTGTGCCTTCGGTGCGCCCACGATCACGTGGTTGTGAGAGGTTGGCCGCGCGAGCTTTCGCGACAATGCAGCCCTTATATGGATCCAACAGCTCCATGGGCACGGGGCTGTGAGCACCCTGAACAGTCGAATCGCTTCGAGCGAGGATGTTGAGCGCGGCCGATTACTCACCTCGTCACTCGAAGGCATACGACACACGGATGGGCCGACTCCCCCTTGGGGAGGTCGGCCCATCCTGCTCGCTGCGGTTCAACGATAGGACCGCGGCGAGCTCAAGCGACAGATGCTGAACCAGGACCAGCAGGCTGATGCATTTCCACCCTCGAAAGGGGAATCGACTCAGCGCGCCCGCCGCCCCGTGACCGATGCTTGAGCCAGTCAGACCGTCGGTGGGCAAGCAGCGGGGATATCAGGCGCGGACGTACCGGTCCGCGACTTCGAGCGCTGCGTCGATCGCCGCTAGCCCGCGGCGCAGGTCGTCCTCGCCGATGACCAGCGGAGGAGCGATGTGCACGCGGTTGAAGTGGGTGAACGGCCAGACGCCCGCGGCCTTGCACGCCGCGGCGACTTCGGCCATCGGCGCCGCATCCGGTCCGGTTGCGTTGAACGGCACCAGCGGTTCGCGCGTCTCGCGGTCGCGCACCAGCTCGAGCGCCCAGAACAGCCCGCGCCCGCGCACCTCGCCGAGCGAGGGGTGCCGATCGAGCCAGGAAGTGATCACGGGCTCGACGACGCGCGAGCCGAGGTCACGCACGCGTTCCAGGGTGCCGTCGCGCTCGAACACCTCGAACGTGGCGACACCGGCGGCGCATGCCAGCGGGTGACCCGAGTAGGTCAGGCCGCCCTGGAAAGACACGTCGTCGAAAAACGCCGCGATCGGGTCCGAGATCACCACGCCGCCGAGCGGCACGTACCCGGAGTTGACGCCCTTGGCGAAGGTAATCAGGTCGGGGACGATGTCGAACGCGTTGACGGCGAACCACTCGCCGAACCGGCCGAAGCCGACCATGACCTCGTCCGCGATGTACACGATCCCGTAGCGGTCGCAGAGCGCGCGGACGCCCGCGAGGTAGCCGGGCGGCGGGACGAGCACGCCGTTAGTGCCGACGACTGTCTCGATGATGATCGCGGCTACTGTGGACGCGCCCTCCAGCACGATGACGTTCTCGAGGTGCTCAAGGGCGCGCTGCGTCTCCTCTTCCGGGGTGCTGGAGTGGAACGCGCTCCGGTACGGGTACGGACCGAAGAAGTGCGCGACCGACGGGTCGCTCGGCTCGTTCGCCCAGCGCCGCGGGTCGCCGGTGAGGGCGATCGCGGTCGAGGTGCCGCCGTGATACGAGCGATACATCGACAGGACCTTTGGGCGGCCGGTCACCCGCCGGGCCATGCGCACTGCGTACTCGTTGGCGTCGGCACCCCCGTTGGTGAAGAACACCTTGTTCAGCGTCCCGGGCGCGACATTCGCGATGCGGCGGGCGAGTTCGCCGCGTACATCGTTCGCCATCGACGGCTGGATGGTCGCGAGCCGGCCCGCCTGCTGCTGGATAGCGGCGATGAGGTCGGGGTGCTGGTGCCCAAGGTTGAGGTTGACGAGCTGCGAACTGAAGTCGAGGTAGGCGTTGCCCCGGTAGTCCCAGAAGGTCGACCCCTGGCCGGCCGCGATGGGCAGCGGGTCGATCTGCGCCTGCGCGCTCCAGGAGTGGAACACGTGGCTGCGGTCGTCGCTGCGCACCTGCGTTTCCGCGTCGGCGTCGCCGAAAGCGTGCTGGCCGCCCCTGCGGTCGGTGAACCCGGTGCGGGCGGCGGTGTCGATCGTGTCGGTCATGAGATTCTCCGTGTCTGGCTGCTCAGGAGTTGCCCGGGAAGGCGAGCTCGATCTTCGAGTGCTGCGGCTCCGGCCATCGCGTGGTGACGACCTTGCTCCTCGTGTAGAAGTGGAACGACTCAGGCCCGTAGATGTGGGAGTCCCCGAACAGCGAGTTCTTCCACCCACCGAACGAGTACGCGCCGACGGGGACCGGGATGGGCACGTTGACGCCGACCATTCCGACCTCAATTTCGAACTCGAACCGCCGGGCGGCGCCTCCGTGGCGCGTGAAGATCGCGACGCCGTTGCCGTACTGGTTGTCGTTGACGAGCGCGATCGCGTCGTCGAAGGTGTCGACCCGGACGACCGACAGCACCGGGCCGAAAATCTCGTCCTCGTACACCTTCGTGCCCGGCTTCACATGATCGACCAGGCTCACGCCGACGAAGTAGCCGCCGCCCTCGAATTTCTGCTTCGTGCCGTCGACGACGACGGTCGCGCCCTGCGCGGCCGCCTCGGCGACGTAGGAGGCGACCTTGTCGCGGTGTTCGCGCGTGATCAGCGGCCCCATCTCGCTTGCGGGGTCGGTGCCCGGGCCGATAAATAGCGAACCGAGCCTGCGTTCGATGGCCGGCACGAGCCGGTCGGCGACGTCGCCGACGGCGACGAGCACGCTGACCGCCATGCAGCGCTCGCCCGCGGAGCCGTACGCAGCCGACACGGCGGCGTCGGCCGCGGCGTCGATGTCCGCGTCCGCCAGCACAACCATGTGGTTCTTGGCGCCGCCGAGGGCCTGCACGCGCTTGCCGTTCGCCGACGCGCGCTGGTAGATCGAGCGGGCGATCGGCGTGGAGCCGACGAAGGACACAGCGGCGACGTCCGGCGAGTCGAGAAGGGTGTCGACCGCCTCCTTGTCGCCGTGGACGACGTTGAGGACGCCGGCGGGGAGACCGGCCTCCTGGAAGAGTTTCGCCAGGAACACCGAGGCGGACGGGTCCTTCTCGCTCGGCTTCAGCACGACGGTGTTGCCGCACGCGATCGCGCTCGCGACCATCCACAGCGGCACCATGACCGGGAAGTTAAACGGGGTGATGCAGGCGACGACGCCGACCGGCTGCTTGACGCTGTGCACGTCGATGCCAGTGGACACCTGCTCGCTGTACTCGCCCTTGAGCTTGTCGATCAGGCCGCTCGCGAACTCCACGTTCTCGAGCCCGCGGCCGATCTCGCCAGCAGCGTCAGAGAGCACCTTGCCGTGCTCGCTCGTGACGATGGCGGCGAGCTCGCCGCGCCTCTCCGTGAGCAGGTGACGCAGGCGAAAGAGCACGTCGGCGCGCTTGGTCAGGCTGGTCGCGCGCCAACCGGGCAGCGCGGCCTTCGCAGCGGCGATCGCAGCCTCAGTCTGCGCCGAGTCGGCCAGAGCGACCTCGTGCTGGCGCTCGCCCGTCGCCGGGTTGAACACCGGGCCGGTGCGCAGGGCGCCGGTCGATTCTGCGGCGGTCTCTTCGCCGGCGATGAAGTGGCGGATCAGGGCCACAGAATCCTCCTCGTTGCAGTGGCCCGGACAAAACGCCCAGGCCGTTCAGTATGCTGTCGTCCTTATGTTCACAGAGGCCTGGAGGAACTCGAGATGGCAGATCGTTGGGGATCGGGCTTGGGCGATACAGAACGTCCGGAAACGTCCGCGGTGCTTCCTACCGTGCGCGAGGTCCTACGTCTTGATCCCATAGCAGCTGCGCTCCCGGAGTTGGTGACCGGAGGGTCATCCTCGGGAAACTTGGTTCGGTGGGTTCACGTGGCAGAGACCGCAGACGCGGCCCGCCTCGTCGCGGGCGGCGAGCTGTTGCTCGCTACTGGTGTGGGCTGGCCGACGGAGCCCAAGTCGCTGAGGACCCTCGGTCGTCAGCTCATAGACGCTCGCATTGCCGGACTCGTACTTGAGCTTGGGGGGCCAATGCCCGCGGCCCCAGAGCCGCTCGTCGCCGAGTTTCGCGACGCCAATCTTCCCTTTGTCGTGCTGCATCGCGAGGCTCGGTTTGTTGCCATTACCGAGGCAGTCCACTCGCGCATCATCGACGATCAAATGGTTGCTCTCCGGGCGCGGGACGACATCCACGCCCTATTCACCGACTTGAGCTTGCGTGGCAGCCCGGCCGATTACATCGTGGAACAGGCTGCACAGGCGCTTGGTTCGCCCGTTGTCCTGGAAGACACAGGCCACCGAGTGATCGCCGCAGCTGGGCTGGGTCACAGCGCAATTGCAGGTCGCGACGCGCTTCTCGACCGATGGGAGGAACAGTCAAGGGTGACGAGGCGTTTGCAGACCGAAGGATGGGTGTTCGTGCCCGTGGAGGCGCGAGGCACGCGGTGGGGTTATCTGGTCGGTCTCCCCGGCGACCCACACCCCGCCGGTCGATCGAACGTGCTCGAGCAGGCTGCTATGGCACTGGCCCTCAGCAGACTCGCTGACCGTGATGACTTGGAGTGGACACGTGGTAGCCACAGGAGCCTCCTCCATGGCTTGGTCGGACGACGATTTTCCAACATAAGGGATGTGAGCGCGCGCTTTGACGCAGCGGGCTTTCGCATGTCGAACCGTAATCTTGTAGGAATGGCGGTGCGACTTGATTCCGGCACCCTGCCAGCATCTGCTGCGACTAATGCTGCCGAAACGGCCCGCCAAGCCGGGATCGATGCCGTAGCGGGACCACACCCCGACCAGGTTGGAACCTTACTTGTGGCCGTGTCTGCCCCGGAAAGCCGGCAACTTACCAACGGAGTCTTTGAGGCGATCGCAAAGGCGGTCGGCTCTAGCTCACAGGACGATCCAGCCGTGGTAGCGGCCGTTGGATCTGAGACAAACGGTATGGCGGGTCTGCTGTCGTCCCTGGAGGAAGCCGTGGCTCTTGCGGCAGGATCGGAGCCGACCAGCGGCGGGTTTCGAGTCGGAGCTTCTGTCGTTGTTCGGCGTGTGGAGCAGCGACCGATGCTCCGTCTCGTGAGTGCGCTCGGCGCGGACCCACGCCTCCTGGAGCACAGTGAGAACATGCTACGACCGCTCATTGAGCACGACCTTGGAACGGGAAGCGATCTCATGCAGGTGCTGCGGGCATATCTGAACCATCCCGGCAACCGAACCCGCGCGGCGGCAGCGAGCCACTTGTCCCGGTCGGTGTTTTACCAAAGGATTGCCCTCATAGAGGACCTCTTGGGCATGGATCTCCAAGACGGCGAGGCCACAGCAGCCCTGCACGCCGCAATCCTGACCCGGGCCCGCAGCCACAAGTAGTGCTTCATTCCCGGGACTGACTGACAGTGCGTCGCGGGAGGCAACGGAGCTTTCAGCGGCTTCTCGGCACTCGACCGGTCGACTCTCTAACCACCAATTCAGTCGGGATGTTGAACCCGTCGGGTGCCGAGCCGCCTTCTATCTGATCGACTAGCGACCCTACGACCCGTTCACTGAACGCCTCGACCGGGAGCGAAACCGTAGTCAGCGACGGCGTCAGCATGCGCGCCAGTTCAATATTGGCTACTGCGACGAGCGAAAAATCACGCGGGATCGTCATTCCTCTGTCCAACGCGGCTCGAATAACCGCCGGCGCAAGCAGGTCATCATCACACGCAACTGCAGTGAACAGTGAAACCGACTCCAACAAGGTGGAAGCCGCCACGAAAGCATCATCGAAGGCGAAGCCGTCCGCCCGGGCGATCACAGATATCGACCCTCCGTGGGCCTCCAAGTAATTAGCGAACGCGTCAAGGCGCTTCTGGAATGTCGCCCTACGGGTCGAAACCCCTAGGTAGGCGAACCGCCGGTGTCCCAACGCTAGGAGGTGGTCAGCGGCGAGTCGCATACCCCCCTCGATATCGAAATTTGCGGAGGGAACATCCATGCCTGGTACGTCGCTATATAGGATCGGCAAGCCCGCTCGAGACAAGGCCTTCACTTCCTCCAGCTGTGGGGCAAAAACCACCGCTCCCCCGAGCTGGTTACTCCGAAGCATTTCCGTCAGCCGACCTACCCAGTCGACATAATTCCCGCTGTTCATGAGGATCACCGAATATCCCAAATCGCGCGCTCGTCTCTCCACCGCCAAGAAAACCGAAGAGTAGAGCGGCTGCATGACTGTCGGGACGGCGAGTCCGAGCACCTTGACGTGTCCCGACTTGAGGCGGGCAGCATTGAGATCCGGCGCGTATCCAAGTTCCTTGGCAGCGTGGCGAATCCGGGCTGTAGTCGCCGGCGATACCCTGCTGCCCGCTCTGCCGGAGAAGACTAGGGAGACAGCCGTCTGGGACACACCGGCCAGCTTGGCTACATCGTGACTGGTTGCTCGTGTCTTGTTCTTTGTCATCTACCCCGCGCTTCCGAGTGCGCACTCAATCGCTGCACCGCAGCTGCGAAGATCCGCCTGAATCTTACAGCGGCGGACCAGGCACTCCGTTGGGTGGGCAGGAGAAGTGGCCCTACACTGGCGCTACAGGTTTTTCGTAGTACTTGTTACACGACGGAAATACTGTGGGCAGTTTTACGTAACACCGATCGCATGTAATGGGTGCACCCACCCGAACGAACGAGGAGGTTCCATGGCTAGCGTGCGCGCAGCTATCACCCAGACCACTTGGACCGGCGACAAAGAGTCGATGCTGGCCAAACATGAACAGTTCGCACGCGACGCAGCAGCGCAAGGAGCCCGCGTCATCTGCTTCCAGGAACTGTTCTACGGACCGTATTTCGGGATCACCCAGGACCAGAAGTACTACCGGTATGCCGAACCAGCGGACGGCCCCATCGTGCAGCGGTTCGCTGCACTGGCAAAAGAACTCAACATGGTGATGGTCCTGCCGATCTATGAGGAAGCTGAGGTCGGCATCTACTACAACACCGCGGTCGTCGTCGACGCCGACGGTTCCATCCTTGGCAAGTACCGCAAGCACCACATCCCCAACCTCGATCGCTTCTGGGAAAAGTTCTACTTCCGCCCCGGAAATCTCGGTTACCCGGTGTTCGACACCGCCGTGGGGAAGATCGGCGTCCACATCTGCTACGACCGCCACTTCCCCGAGGGCTGGCGTGAGCTTGGCCTGAACGGCGCGCACATCGTTTTCAACCCGAACGCCTCTAAGCCCGGCTTGTCAAACCGTCTGTGGGAGCTTGAGGGGCCGGCCGCCGCGGGAGCCAACCAGTACTTCGTTCTGGTCCCCAACCGGGTCGGGCGGGAAGACAACGAATACGGCGAGCTCGCAGTCGATTTTTACGGCACCTCCTACGTGGTAGACCCCCGCGGCAACTACGTCGGGAATCTCGGTTCCTCCGTGGACGAGGAGATCCTCATCCGCGACCTCGACATGGACCTCGTACGCGCAGCACGCGACGACTGGCAGTTCTACCGGGATCGCCGCCCGGATGCCTACACAGAGATCGTGAACCCCTAAGAAGCCCCCGATGACGACGACACTCATAGCAAACGGCACCGTCATCAGTTCCACCGGCAAAAGTGAAGCTGACGTTCTGGTCGACGGTGAGACGATCGTTGCGGTTCTGCAGCCCGGGAGCACACTCCTTGGGTCAGACCTAAACACGTCCGTCGACCAGGTGATCGACGCAGCCGGGAAATACGTCATCCCGGGAGGAATCGACGCTCACACCCACATGGAAATGCCGTTCGGCGGCACCAGCGCTAGCGACACGTTCGAAACGGGAACACGGGCGGCCGCCTGGGGTGGCACCACATCGATCATCGACTTCATCGTGCAGTATCCCGACCAGGCAGTACTGGACCAGTACCAGCTGTGGCGTGAGAAAGCAGCAGGCAACTGCGCTGTCGACTACGGATTCCACCAGATCCTCTCAGACGTTCAAGACACATCACTAAGCGCCATGGACGAGCTGATCGCGGAGGGCGTGACAAGCTTCAAACTGTTCATGGCCTACAAAGAAGTCTTCCTCTCCGACGACGGGCAGATCCTCCGAGCGTTCCAAAAGGGCGCGCGCAACGGAGCGATGATGATGATGCACGCCGAGAACGGCGCAATCATCGACACTCTCGTCAAGCAATCACTGGAACGCGGCGACGTAAGCCCATATCACCACGGGCTTACTCGACCATGGCAGGCCGAAGAGGAAGCAACCCATCGCGCCATCATGATCGCGAACCTCACAGGTGCCCCGCTCTACATCGTCCATGTGAGCGCCAAGCAAGCCGTCCAGCAGATAGCCCAGGCACGAGACGAAGGCATGAACGTCTTCGGAGAGACGTGCCCCCAGTACCTCTACCTGTCTCTGGAGAATCAGCTCGGGGCGACCAGTGAACAGTGGGGCACTTTCGAAGGGGCTAAATGGGTGTGCTCCACCCCCCTACGCTCCCAGGAGCGCGGTCATCAGCACCACATGTGGCAGTCGCTTCGGACCAACGATATCCAGATGGTGTCCACCGACCACTGTCCCTTCTGCATGAAAGGGCAGAAGGAGCTCGGGCTTGGCGACTTCTCAAAGATCCCCAACGGTATCGGTTCCGTTGAGCATCGAATGGACCTCATGTACCAGGGCGTAGTCGATGGTCACATCGCCCTTGAGCGGTGGGTAGAACTCACTTCAACCACGCCGGCCCGCATGTTCGGGCTCTACGGCAAGAAGGGTGTCATTCAGCCAGGCGCCGACGCCGACATCGTCATCTACGACCCCGCCGGCCACACATCGATCGGCGTCGGAAAAACCCACCACATGAACATGGACTACTCCGCTTGGGAGGGATTCGAAATCGACGGCCATGTCGACACCGTCCTATCTCGCGGGAAAGTCATCGTCAACGACAACCAGTACCTCGGCAGCAAGGGCGACGGGCGCTACCTCAAGCGCGGCCTAAGCCAGTACCTCATCTAGAGAGGCCCCACATGGATTTCGGCGTTGTCATGCAGGTCAACCCGCCCGCACCCCGCATCGTCGCGCTCGCCAAGCGCGCCGAAGAACACGGCTTTGACTACTTCTGGACCTACGACTCCCACGTGCTGTGGCTCGAGCCATACGTGGTGCACTCGCAAATACTTTCGGAAACCCGACGCATCAAAGTTGGACCGATGGTCACAAACCCCGCAACTCGAGACTGGACCGTGACGGCGTCCACCTTCGCCACCCTGAATCACTATTTCGGGAATCGCACGATCTGCGGTATCGGACGCGGCGACTCGGCCGTCCGCGTCACCAACGGCAAACCCACCACCTTGAAAGAACTTCGCGAAGCCGTGCACGTCATTCGCGAACTCGCCAATTCGCGGCCGGTAGAAATCAACGGATCCCAAATCAGATTCCCGTGGAGCACGGGGTCAGAACTGGACGTTTGGGTAGGCGCCTACGGTCCCCTGGCACTCAAACTAGCGGGAGAAGTCGGCGATGGCTTCATCCTCCAGTGCGCAGACCCGGACATCGCTGAATGGATGATCTCCACCGTTCGCCAAGCCGCTGAAAACTACGGCCGGAACCCAGACGACATCAAATTCTGCGTGGCCGGCCCAATGTACATAACCGACGGGAGCACTGAGTCGCGCGCCAACGCCATCGACCAATGCCGTTGGTTCGGCGGCATGGTGGGCAATCACGTCGCGGACATCGTGGCCAAATACGGCGGCGACAGTGAAATCCCACGCGCCCTCACCGACTACATCAAGGGACGCGAAGGCTATGACTACAACGAGCATGGCCGGGCGGGAAACACGCATGTGGACTTCGTCCCAGATGAGATCGTCGAACGGTTCTGCATCATCGGAACCGCAGAACAACACCAAGCCAAGCTCGCTCAGCTAAAAGCCCTGGGCGTGGACCAGTTCGCCGGCTACCTCGACCACGACAACAAGGAAGAGACACTTCGGGTGTACGGCGAATCCGTCCTGCCCGCAGTCCGTGAACACATAACAGCACGGGCGTAGAAGCGGCCAGGCCGCGCATCAGCCATCCAGTGGCGCCGGCCTGAGGTCACCTCCGACGCTTCCAAACAAAGCCCGCGTCGGCGCTTGCCGAACGCCCAAGCCAACATCATTGACCACATACTGGAGAACCAGCCCTCATGCCCCTCACCCTTGGCTTTAAGGCGAGCGCGGAGCAATTTGATCCACGCGAGCTCGTCGAATTGGCCGTGGTAGCAGAAGCCCGCGGGATGGAGAGCGTCGCTGTCAGCGACCATTTCCAACCCTGGCGGCACGCTGGCGGCCACGCCCCGTTCTCACTGACGTGGATGGCCGCGGTCGGCGAACGCACACAGCGCATCCGTATCGGCACGAGCGTTATGACGCCGACGTTTCGATACAACCCGGCAGTTCTCGCACAGGCGTTTGCTTCCCTCGGAGTCATGTACCCGGACCGCATATTCATCGGCGTGGGTACAGGAGAAGCCTTAAACGAAGTCGCCACGGGTTTCCGCGGATCTAGCGAACGTGCATGGCCGGCGTTCGCCGAGCGCTTCGCACGGCTACGTGAGTCCATCGAGCTCATGCGGTCGTTGTGGGTAGAAGACCGCGTGAGCTTCCGCGGCAACTACTACTCAACTCATGAAGCAAGCATCTACGACAAGCCGGACAGCCCGATCCCCGTCTATATCGCAGCCGGCGGACCCACTGTCGCTAAATACGCTGGACGCGCAGGCGATGGGTTCATCTGCACCTCCGGCAAGGGGATGGACCTGTACACAGACTCGCTCATTCCTTCCGTACGAGAGGGTGCGGCCGAATCAGGGCGCACCTTGGAGCAGCTTGACCGCATGATCGAGATCAAATTGTCCTATGACACTGATCGTGACGCCGCCACCAAAAACACTCGATTCTGGGCGCCTCTTGCGCTTAGCAAAGAGCAGAAGCACGACATCACCGATCCAGTGGCGATGGAAGCGGCGGCCGACGCTCTTCCCATTCAGCAGATCGCTTCGAGGTGGATTGTAGGTTCCGACCCCGACGTCGTAGTCGAAAGTGTCGCTGACTACGTTCGCGCAGGGTTCAACCATCTGGTCTTCCACGCGCCCGGCCCCGATCAGCGTCGATTTCTCGAACTGTTCGAGAGGGACCTCGCGCCGCGACTTCGCGCGCTGTGACCACGGCCATGGACGACGCAGCGATGTTCCCGCCTGACTGGACCGTCGTCATCCCCATCCGTCAGCCGAGCACTGGGAAACGCCGACTCGGGCTAGGCCTGAGGGTCAACCAGGCAATTGCGGAAGCGACCGTCAACGCCGTTGCGCAAACATCAACCGTCCGCCGCGTCATCGTAGTGACGGATTCTGTCACTTGGACGGAACGCCTACTCGCTCGGGTCGTCCTCCAACGGCGGGAAGGCCTCAACGGCGCGATACTCGATGGCCTCGATCAGACCGAGCCGGGTAACACCGCCATCCTTACCGGGGACCTACCGGCGCTGCGCACGGCTGACCTCACCGAGGCTCTGCAGCTGGCCTCGGAAACGCCCCGCGGCATGGTCACAGACAGACACGGAGCCGGCACCGTCCTCCTGACCGCCCTAGAACGCTGCGGCCATCGCCCGCTCTTCGGCGAGAACTCGGCATATGCCCACAGCCGTTCTGGTTATCAACACCTTCCACTTCACGATGGCACATCACTCCGACTTGATGTGGACACTCTCCACGACCTTCAGGACGCGATTTCTCTAGGTGTCCCGCCCACTCTCCAGCGTGCTATCGCACCCATCATGCAGGTCGGGAACCAACTCGAAAGATCGCAGACATGACCGATGAATTGGCGGAGGACCACGCCGAACACCAAGCAGATGGTGCTGCCGTGGAACGGGCACTCGCCGTGGCGCAAGGGCACGGCGACCTTTCCCCTGCCGAGGCAGCCACGCTGATGGGTGCAACAGGTGAGCATCTGGAGTCTCTGCTGCAACTAGCCGGCACCTTGCGTGACAGCGGCCTGGAGATGCACGGCCGCGGACGAGTCATTAGCTACTCGCGAAAAGTCTTTGTCCCCATAACGACACTGTGCCGCGACCGATGCCACTACTGCACCTTTGTTGACACGCCCGGAAGTTTGCGTGCTACTGGCCGGAGCCCGTACCTCACAGCTGATCAGATCCTCGAGATCGCAGCGGACGGTGCCGAAGCGGGATGCAAAGAAGCCCTCTTCACCCTGGGCGACAGGCCGGAGCTGCGGTGGAAGGTCGCCCGAGAGTGGCTTGAGAGCCACGGATACGAGTCGACACTCGAATACGTCGCAGCGATGGCCGCGATGGTGCGGGAGCGAACAGGACTTCTTGTTCACCTAAATCCTGGGGTGATGACCTGGGGTGAACTGCAGCTCCTGCGGCCTCATGCGGCCTCAATGGGCATGATGTTGGAGACAACATCCGAAGCTCTCTTTAGCCTGCCGGGGGGAGCTCACTTCGGCTCGCCGGACAAGGAACCGGCACTGCGACTCCAGGTCCTCGAGGACGCGGGTCGAAGCCGCATCCCATTCACCACCGGCCTCCTCATAGGCATCGGAGAAAACTGCCACGATCGCGCAGCCTCACTCTTTGCAATCAGAGACTCGCACGCTCGGTGGGGACAAATCCAAGAGACCATCATCCAGAACTTCCGCGCAAAGCCTCGAACCGCGATGCAAGACACGCGAGACCTTGCCGCCGACGAGTACCTGGCAGCTATCGCCGTCGCTCGCTTAGTGATGGGCCCGACAGCGCACATACAAGCTCCTCCCAACCTCAGCGATCCCGCCGAGCTGGGAATGCTCATCAAGGCCGGAATCGACGACTGGGGCGGTGTCAGCCCGGTGACGCCGGACCACGTGAACCCGGAACGGCCGTGGCCACAGATCGACTTTCTCGCTGAAGAAACCAACAACGCTGGCTACCTTCTCCGCGAACGCCTCACCGTACAGCCGGAATGGGTGTTGGAAGGAAGTGAGTGGATCGACAGCATCCACCTCCCCGAAATCGAAGCGAAAGCGGAAACATCTGGGCTCGCCGCCACCCTCGACGGGGATACATCGCGTTCTCGTGAACTCAGGCAGCAGGGAGCGCTTCACCAGGCGATAGAGCAAGTCACCGACGACCCAGATACTGCGAGCAGCGAGGCCTGGGCCACCTTGTTGACCGCGCGGGGTGCGGAACTCGACGAGCTCGCCAGCGTTGCAGACGCGCGTCGTTCGACACAGAGCAGCGGCCCCGTCACATACGTCGTCAATCAGAACCTCGACGCCAGCCGATGGGACCCGCTTGGCCGACGAGGGGGACTAACGGCTCAGGACATCTCGACCCTTGCCCACGATGCCGTCGCATCAGGCGCCACCGAAATCTGCGTGCAAGGCCTGATACATCCCAGCGAAAGCCGCGATGGCTACCTCAACCTGATCGCCACTATTCGAGAAGCTGAGCCCACGATCCACATCCATGGTTTCCGGCCGGCCGAACTTCTTGATGGCGCCAAACGAACGAACGCCTCGCTCGAGTCCTACCTCGCGCGCCTCCGCGCTGCAGGCCTCGGCACCGTCCCAGGAACCGGGGCGTTCATTCTGGACGACCGGTTGCGGGCGAGCCTTGGCGTCGACGACGTGAGCGTCGCGATGTGGAAGCGAACACTGCTTGCCGCACATCGAAGCGGACTAAAATCCACGGCAACCATTGTCACCGGTCACGGCGAGACGCCAAGCCAAATCATGTCGCACCTGCAGGCACTCAAAACGCTGCATCGAGAAGAATCCGGGTTCACAGAACTTATCCCGATGCCCTGGATCCTGGCCGACTCGCGCCCACTGCCCACGGCCCACGCACGCCATAGGATCCTTGACCGGAGCAGGGCCGTCACCGCTGTCGCTCGGCTTTTTCTCGGGGATGACATCCCCCACATCCAAGCAGCATGGCCGAAGCTCGGCATCGCAGACGCGGCACAGTTGCTATCGGGGGGAGCCGACGACATCGGCGGCGTTCTGCTTCCGCCGTCGCTTCCAGAGGCAGGCTCTGAAGCAGGCCGCTTCTTGACCTCCGCACATGCCGAAGTCATCGATTCGCGTGCGCGGCGCGGTTTTCAGCAACGCGACACGACCTACCAACTCATTGGTCGGGCCGGATTCCGCCACGCAGCCACAACTCAGGCGCCGGCAGCATCGTCGCAGATACGCCAATTGCTCGCGAGCATGTCGTGACGCTCCAGCCTGACTACGACGTGATCATTGTCGGCGGCGGCATCGCCGGGCTAGGAATGGCGATGAGACTTGCTGATACCGGTAAGCGATTCCTTCTCATAGAGCGCGGATCCACCGTTGGCGGAACGTGGCGAGATAACACCTATCCCGGGATCGCTTGCGATGTGCCATCGCACCTCTATTCCTATTCCTTCGCGCCAAACCCGTACTGGAGTCGCCGATTCGCACCCGGGCGTGAGATCCAGAACTACTTGGAGAAATGCTTTGCCACATCGGACTTGGCCGCGCGTACCTGCTTTGACACCACAGTCACCGCAGCATCGTGGAAGGAACATGCGAGCCGCTGGTCCGTTACTCTGAACCACCGTGGGGTCAGGCGCGAAATTAAGGGCCGCTCCTTGGTCCTCGCCACCGGAAGGCTAACCGAGCCGCAATTTCCGGATATACCCGGGCTTGGGGCGACGCGCCTCCCAATCACGCATACCGCCCGCTGGGATGTAGCCACGGTAACGCGTGGGATGCGCGTGGGGGTTCTCGGGACGGGTGCTAGCTCGGTGCAGTTGGTCCCGACACTCGTACGTGCAGGCGCGCGAGTAACCGTCTTCCAGCGCAACGCCGCATGGGTGCTGCCGCGAAACGACCACGCGTACTCCGAAAAGGAAAAGGACTCGTTTGCACACAGTCCGCACCTGTTGAAGCAACATCGCGACGAGCTATTCGCAGAAGCAGAGAAAGGTTATCGCGCACGATCCGGTGACAAGCTCGCCCTAGCGACGCTCCGCCACCGCGCGATCGCCCACCTTAGCCATCAAGTCACCAACTCAGCTCTGCGACGTCAGCTCACTCCCCGATACGAAATTGGTTGCAAACGCGTCACCCTGTCCGATGACTGGTACCCCTCTCTCACACATGAAGGCACGCGCCTTGTCACGGTAGGAGTCCGCAGCGTACAGCACCGAGGCATCACCACCGCAGACGGAACCGCCCACCCACTAGACAGACTGGTTCTGGCGACGGGATTCGACACCTCGATGCCACCGATAGCCAAAGACGTCGTTGGGGAATCCGGCCTTACCCTGGCGCAATACTGGCGCGAAGGTATGCGCGCCCACAACTCAACCGTCGTCGCCGGCTTCCCGAACATGTTTGTGCTCGATGGCCCCAACGCCGCCCTCGGGCACAATTCAGCGGTGTACATGATCGAAACACAGATCGAATACGCCATCGCCGCTATCGACCACATCCGTAGCGGGCGGACCCTCCGGGTCCGAAAAGAGGTCGAGCAGTCTTATGTCGACGCTGTCGATGCTGCCGCCGTCACGACCGTTTGGAACACTGGATGCACCAGCTGGTACCGGCACCGAGGCAACGGACGGCTGACCCTGATCTGGCCAAGGTCCGCTGCGAGCTTCCGCGAAACCGTGCTGCCTTTCACCTTGACCCACTTCAACACCGTCGCGAAGGACAGACCAATCGCGACCCCGGCGCATGGAGGACAAGCTTGAAAATTGCAGTTTTTGCGGGCGGCGTCGGCGGTGGTCGATTCGTCACCGCTCTTCGGGACGCCACCAGTAACGACGGACACGAGATTTCAGTCATTGCCAATATCGGCGACGACATGTGGCTCTCCGGTTTGAAGATCTGTCCAGATTTGGACTCAATCATGTATGCGCTTGCTGGCGTCGTCGACACCAGCCGAGGCTGGGGGCGCAGAAACGAAACCAATCGAATTGCTGGCGAACTCGACGCGTACGAGGTGGGCTGGCCATGGTTCACGCTCCATGATCTTGATCTCGCGACTCACATCGCTCGAACGGGGATGCTGCATGCCGGGAGCACCCTCAGCTCCGCAACGAGACAGCTGGCGAGTAGGTGGCCCATCGGCGTCACCCTGATCCCGGCAAGTGATCAGTCTGTGGAAACCTGGGTGCGTCTGACGGACCCCAACGAGCCGGAATACGTCCACTTCGAGGAGTGGTGGGTACGGCTGCGCGGCGGAGGATCCCCCGTGAGCTTCCATCAGAAGGGGGTGCACTTCTCAAACCCTTCCGCCGGCGCACTGCGCGCCATCAGCGATGCTGAGCTCATCATTCTTGCTCCGTCTAACCCCGTTGTCTCCATCGGAACGATGCTCGGCTTTGGCGGAACGAAATGTTCCCTTTCCGGAATCCCGGGACTACGAAACGCCGTCAGAGCGGCACCCGCGCCTGTGGTCGGGGTCTCCCCCATCATTCAAGGCGCACCAGTTAGGGGCATGGCGGATGTTTGCCTGAACGTCGTGGGAACCCCTGTGCGCTCGAGCGAAGTCGCAAAAACCTATGGGGCGCGTTCCGAGGGTGGGCTTCTCGACGGCTGGCTGGTTGACACGGGCGACGCGCAGGACCTGGACCGGCTTTCCGGCGTGAGCGGCCGGGCAGTGCCGCTTCTAATGTCAAACAGAGAAACAGCTGAAGCGTTAGCAAGCGAAGCGGTTGAGTTCGGGCTTACCCTTGCCGATCGCTAACAACTACGGTCGAGTCAGCGCCTCCCGGCGGCCGCGTTCATATCCTTCGGCGATGGCTTCATCCGTCCCTAGCCTGAACATGTCGTGCTCACTCGACCGAACCAGCGAACGAGCGCCAGGAGTATCCACCGCGTCAGCCACCGCAGCCAATCCGCGCACAATTGCCACCGGCAGCCCTGAAGACTTGCCTTTCACCAGATCAGCCATGGCAGCGATCTCGTCCGCGACAGCGACCACCGTCGCGTCCAGGCGGCGCCCCGCAGTGTCCACCGTGCCCCGCAAATCATTCAGCACCGAAAGGCCGGCAGCTCCAATTGCTACATCAGTCTGGCCCACTCGCCAGGCCCGTCCCAAAGTGTCACTCACGACTACACCGATTCGCACCCCGAGTCGTTCCCGAAGCCCGCGGCAAATGGTGCGAGCCGAAGAGTCTGGGTCAACCGGCAGTAAAAGCACAGTGCCCTCGCGGGTGTTGCTAGAGTCAACTCCTGCTGCTGCGGCGACCATCCCGAGACGATTCTCGACGATTCTGGTTACCCCGTCGCCACCCTGCCGGGGCCTGGTTGCGACGACCCGCACCGTCTCGGCAGTGATTACCTCCTCCCGATCCTCCGCATCAACGATCCGGCCTTCAGCTTTCGAAACGATTTTGCTGGTGATCACGACCACATCACCGTCTTTCAGCGCCCGATCCGCGTTCGCTGCGCTCGCGTGTTCCAAGGCTTCAGCGATGATCTGGACGAGGTCGTTTCCCGGGACGATCTCGGGGATCCCGCTCACTGGCCAACACGAGACCGCGAACTCCTCCGACGAAGTAATCATTGGCCAAGGCTACTGTCCCGGCATCCGCTGATTTAGGTCCCCCGCACCCGTCAACAATTAACTCTCAGGAAGGCGCCACAAATGCGAGCATATGTAGGACTCCAACCACCGAAGCATGTGCGGGAGTCCATTTCGCAGCATCTTGCTCGTCTCAGCAGTGAGCCCAACGCGGCCTGGGTGGGGCCCGATCACTTCCACGTCACCCTGAGGTTTCTGGGTGACGTACGCGCACATGAGAAGGATTTCGAGGACTTCAAAGCCGCATGCGCGATGACGCCCGCGCGGACCGTGACGTTCGACGGTAACCTGCAAGAGCTCGGCGGCAATGCTCTCGTCGTCCCGGTATCAGGGGCCGACGATCTCGGATACCTTGCGCGACAAACGGTCGACAAGGCGGCCGATGTCATCGAACCTGACCGCTTCTTTGGCCACATGACGGTCTCGTTGCCGAGTTCGGCTGCGGAGCTTGCGTGGGCGGCCGAGATGGTGGGTTCTGAAGTTGGCGGGGAATGGTTCGCCGACGACGTGTGTCTGTTCATCAGCGAGGTGACCGACGGCGCCAAACGCTACCGTGTCATTGAGCGGTTCCCCTTAGCGCTGCCGGCGCTTGCCGGGGAACGCTGACCACGCCACGCGCAAGTTCTCGAGCCCCTGAGCCACCTCCGCATCGCCAGAGGTGAGTGTGAGGCGGACGTGCGGGGATGCGCGCCCATCGCTTCGATACATCCCGCCGTAACCGATAGCTGTGCCGTGATTGTAGGCGAACGTGACGAATTCAGCGCTGTCGCGAATCGGCAGGCGCACCCAAAGCGAAGGGCCCACACGCGCGCCCTCCAGTTGCCAGGTTGGCAACGCTTGCTCGAGAAATGCTCGTCCATGTGCTGCACGCCGATCTACTTGAGAGCGTCGAACCTCAACAATCTGCTCGTGATGCCGTAACAGCTTGGTTAGGATCACCTGGCTGGGTACGGAGGACCCTGCATCTGTCTTCGATTTCGCCCGAATCAACGACTGGACAAGGCTCGGGTGAGACCGCAGCCACCCGATCCGTAACCCACCCCAATAGATCTTGTTAAACGAACCCACAGTGACCATGTTTCTGTGATCTCCAGCGGCGGCCACGGGTCCCGCGGACAGATTAGGGTTGTAGTCGCCCAGAGTATGGTCGTCGACGATCATGACTCCTCGATGTGCCAGGTCGACCAGGGACTCTCGAAGTGCGTTGTCGGCGCTGTGACCTGTGGCCACATTGCAACCCGCCATGACAACGATCATCTTGGCCCGAGATCGCGCCGCCACACGGGCCAAACCGTGGGCATCTACCGAGCCATCTCCCGTGCGTACTGGAACGATCTGCGCTCCCACACGCCGGAGCATGTCCAACGTTGTTGGATAACTCGGGGATTCGACCACAACCAAGTCCCCTGGGGTCAGGACCTGCTCGAAGATTAGGGACAACGACTGCGTGGCACCCGTCGTGATGATGAGATTCTCCGGCATCGTGGGCAACCCCCGGCCGGTTAGCATGCCAGCTATCGCCCGACGGGTTTCTGCCATGCCGGCCAGGTTGTAGCCGCTACCCGAGCCTTCCCCTCCCGGGACCGCCTCCCAAAGCTCTGCCGCTGTGAGAGAAAGCGCCTCGGACGGGAGATCCACGGGCGAAGGAACGGTGGCGGAGATCATGCCGGGGTCCGTGTTGCTCCCCACCTGATACTTGAGGCGAAGACTTGGTGGGAGCGATGAAATCCGCGTGGGGTAACGAGTTCCAGCCACGAAGGTACCCGAGCCGTGGACGCGCTGAATGGCGCCGCGCTCAGCAAGTATTTCCATACTCCGCACGGTGGTGCTGCGGCTGATGCCCAACACAGAAGCGAGGTCACGCTCCGACGGCAGCCTCCAGTGTTGCAGTAGCTCGCCGCGCTCCACAGCTTGCTCGATTGCAACGGCGAGCCGTTCAGCAAGGGAGCCGGTGCCATTGCGCCACTCCCCCAGTAGCTCCGGGATCTCGTTTGTATTAACGATGCGTGAAGATACCAATTCTGACTCCAGTGGACGTGGCGTTGGCTCTTAGCATGGCGCAACCTGGTTCACAATCCAAAGAAGGGGAACCCGAAATGACTCTAGGCAGCAAGGGTGCCGTCAGAGCTCTCACAGCCCTAGCGATCACTGCCCTAGCATCCCTCGGCCTGGCGGCTTGTACGCCGTCGAGCCAACCCGCTACATCGACCTCATCCTCACCAAGCAAGAAGGATCTTACGGTCGCGATCTCGGCCCTCGCGCCGCCGTTCAACGGGTCCAATCAAGCCACGAACACGCTGCGGATTACGAGCAATGTCTTCGACCCGCTGATCTTCGCGGATCCCAAGACCGGCAAGCTGTCGCCTGGGTTGGCTACGAAGTGGCGGCAGGTAAGCCCCACCGTCACAGACATCACCATTCGCAAGGGTGTCAAATTCCAAGACGGAACCCCGATGACCGTCGACGACGTGGCGTTCACGCTCTCCGCTGAACGGCTGTGGGGCCCAAACGCCCTCGAGCCGGCAACGACCGTCGCCAACACCTTGGCAGACGTCAAGGTGAAGGACGCCAGCACCGTTGAGATCACTACGAAACAGCCTGACCCCGCGCTGCTGCAGCGTCTCGCATCGCCCATCGGCTTCGTGGTGCCCAAGGCGTACCTCCTGAAGATCGGCATCCAGAAGTTCGGCGTTCAGCCCATGGGCACCGGTCCATACAAGGTTGAGTCGATCACCCCGGGACAGCAGGCGGTGCTGACGGCGAACAAGGACTACTGGGGACCCAAGCCCACCTACCAGAAGGTCACCTTCAAGGCCGTCACTGACGTCACCGCTCGAGTCTCCGGGCTCGCGAGCGGTCAGTACGACATCGTGACCTCCATCCCGCCGGACCAGAGCGAGCAGATCAAGGGCAATGGTCAGCGCGTCGCTTCTACCCAGGTTCGGAACATGGTGGTTCTGGCGTTCACCACCAACCTTCCTGGAGAGGCCACCAAGGACGCTCTCGTTCGTCAGGCCATGGAGCTCGCGATCGACCGGCAGGGACTTGCGAAGTCGCTCTGGAATGGACAGGTAACCATCCGCGACGGATTTAACCTGCCCGTCTACAAGGACTTCTACGACAGCAAGCTGCCGGTACTGAAGCAGAACATCAAGAAGGCGAAGCAGCTGCTCGACAAGGCCGGCTACAAGGGCGAGCCGATCGACCTTCAATACGTGACCGGCTTCTACACCGAGGTTGACGAAGCTCTTCAGGCGATGCAGCCGATGTGGAAGCAGGCAGGCCTGAACGTGCAGCTCGACCCAGTCGCTAACTACACCTTGCTGAACTACCAGAAGGCGAATGCCTACGTCACCTCCAGCAACATCCTTTTGAACGACCCGGTCTCGCCCATTTGCCTCGACTGGCTGTGCCCGGGCGCAAACTACGTGAAGTCTGGGCGGTTCACCCCGTCGCCCGAAATGGCGGCCGCAGCGCAGACGCTCAACACCAGCACCAACTTCAAGGACCGGAAGCAGGCATACGACACGATCGCCAAGCTTTGGACGACCGAGGTGCCGGCGATCAGCCTCTGGCAGCCGGAGGAAATCAACGGGCTCGCCAGCGGGATCAACTTCACACCCGATCCTCGGTTCTGGATGCGCTTCGCCCCCGTCCCCGGAAGCTGACGGAAATGATCGGACTGTCTAGCACCCCCATGACCTGGGTGGCCACCGGTGACAGCATCACCCAAGGCATCATCCACACCCGCGGATCGCGCGGCTGGGTCGAGCACGTAAGCGAACGCATCCGGTGGCAGCTGGAACGGCGCACCGACATCGTCATCAACACCGGTGTCGCAGGGTGGACCGCTCCGCAGGTTCTCACCGAGTTCGACTATCTGATTGGACGCTTCGGTCCCGACGTGCTCTCCGTCTCGCTCGGAACGAACGACGCGATGGTGGGTCTTGACGGTCTTGATCTCTTCCGGCAGTCCATGCACGGAATCATCGCCAAGGCGGCGGGTATGCAGGTGATCCTGCATACCCCCGTCATGGTGAGCCTCTTCGGACGCGCCCTCCGCGCCGAGCTGCCTGCCTACTGCCAGGTCGTCCGTGAGATCGCGGCAGAAACCGAAACCCTCCTGGTTGATCACGAGGCGTATTGGTTGTCCGCCTTCGGGGACACCGATCCGATTGCCTGGCTGAACGACGGCGCACACCCTAATGCCGTCGGGCACCTCCACATGGCAAACCTCACACTGCAAACGCTGGGCCTTGGAATGCTCAGCGAGCAATGACCTTCCCCGGTGGAAGCGAAATCCACACAGCACCTTCCACCGGGGAAGCCGCAGCGCGGGCGTCCCGCACCGCAAATTTCGAACCTAGAAAGTAAAGCGTTGAACCTCCCTAGCCAAGCCACTGTGCTTCACGTTTCCGACACACACATGTCTCCCGACGCAAAACTCAGCCAGGAGATGTGGACAGCGGTGGTGCGGTATGCCGAAAAGACTCGGCCGGATCTGATCATCCATACCGGCGACGTGGTATTTGAGGACCCCGACTCCGACACCGACTACGAGTTCGCAGCGTTCCAGATGCGCCGACTGACGACGCCGTGGCGGATCATTCCCGGCAACCACGACGTCGGGGACACCGAACCGGACCCCTACCGCGGCCTCATAACGGAAGAGCGGCTTGGACGCTTCCGGTCACATTTCGGAGCAGATCGTTGGTCGGTTTCGATCGGCGGCTGGCAGATGATCGGACTGAACTCGCAACTGTTCGACAACCACCTCAAGGAAGAGGAAGCCGATCAGTGGGAGTGGCTAGAGCACGAGGTCTCGGCCGCGCACGGGCGCCCAATTGGCCTGTTCATGCACAAGCCACCGTCGATCAACACTCTCAGTGAAGACCTCTTCGTCAACAAGGCCGTGGGTCGCCAGTCACGCGCCCGCCTACTGGACCTGGTGGAGCAGGGCGCAGTGAAGCTCATTGGTTCCGGTCACCTCCACGAGCACGTCGTTGTGTATAGCCGGGGCGCCCTTCTTGTTAGCGCTCCCGCAGTCGGCGCCGTCCCCGTCGGTGAAGCCGTCTGGCAGCTGGGGCTGCGCTGCAATGGTGTGGTGGAGTACCGACTGTCGAACGACTCCGTGCGGGTCCGGCTGCTGCGCGAGCAGGATCTCGGAATGACGAAAGGAACACCATGCTGATCCGCACCGTCCTCGTCCGGGTTGCACGTGCCCTCGCAGCAATCCTTATCGTAATCACCCTCGTCTTCTTGGTCGTCCGGCTCACCGGTGACCCGGTCCGCTCGCTCGTCCCCGAGAACGCCCCTCCGGAGACAATCGAGCACTACCGCAAACTCTTCGGACTCGATGCCCCTCTATGGCAGCAATATCTTGACTACCTGCAAGGACTGCTGCGTGGAGACTTCGGTGCTTCCTATTTCGATGCTAACGGTGCGCTGGCAATCGTCGCGGCTCGAATTCCGGCTACCCTCCAGATCGCAATCCCGGCCTTCATACTCTCCACCGTTCTGGGCCTCGGCTTCGGCATCCTCGCCGGATCTAAGCCCGGAAGCAGGTTAGGCAGAGTCGTCAGTTCTACTGCCATCGGATTCGCCGCGCTGCCCAACTTCCTTCTGGGCATCGTCCTGATCCTCGTTCTGGGCGTCCGGCTGCACTGGTTCCCCACCGCGGGCAACGCGTCGATCGCCAGCACGGTGATGCCGGTTATCACGATGGCTCTCCCCCCTGCCGCCATCCTGACCCGCGTCACCCAGGCCTCCATGCTCGAGGCACTGTCACTACCAACCCTGGCGCACGCGCAAGCCATCCATGTGGGCAAATGGCGTCGAATCCTCGCATGGGCTCTCCCCAACGCCGCCCGGCCGATTCTCACCATCGTCGGATTTGACCTTGCCTATCTGGTCGCCGGCTCGGCAGTAGTGGAGGCACTTTTCGGCTGGCCCGGGGTGGGCAACCTATTCGTCCAAGCATCCGAGCAAAACGACTACGCCGTCGTCCAGTGCATCGTCATCATCGTCACAGTCAGCGTCGTGATAGTCCATGCGCTCACCGATATCGCATATCGGCTCGTCGACCCGAGACTGAGGAGCAACTAATGGTCTTGGCCATCCCCGCGGCACCCCGAGTGCGCCGCCGCACCTTCCCGACCTGGCTCCTCGTAATTGCGCTGATCATCGTCGCGATCACCCTCTTTGTCACCATCTTCGGACGATTGATCGCGCCGGAACCGCTGGAGACCGTCGGGCTAACCCAACGGCTGCTCCCCCCATCACCGGAGCATCTGCTGGGCACAGACCAGCTGGGACGCGATGTATTCAGCCGGATGTTCTACGCGGTCCAAACCAGCGTGCTGATCGCGGCGTCCGCAACCATCCTCTCTGGGCTGATCGGCGGTGTCCTTGGCGGCACTGCCGGCTGGTTCGGCGGTCGGACTGACACCGTCGTGTCCTTCTTCATCGACGTGCAATCCTCCATTCCCGCCTTCATCCTCGCTCTCGGTGCACTGGTGTTCCTCGGCGGGACCCCTGCCGTGCTTATCGGAGTGCTCGCAATCGAGGGCTGGGAAAGGATCGCCCGAGTGACCAGGGCAGAGGTGATGTCTGTCCGCCGCAGCGGCTACGTCACCTCAACACTGAACCTGGGAGTGTCCCGATACACCACAGTGGCCCACCATCTACTGCCCGCACTCATCGCCCCTCTCGCCGTCCAACTGACCCTGGCCTTCCCGTCCAAGATCCTCATTGAGAGCGCGCTCTCGTTCCTCGGCTTGGGTATCCGGCCGCCCGAGACGAGCTTGGGCCAGATGGTAGGCAGCGGCGACCAATACCTCGCGACAGCCTGGTGGATTGTGGTGGTTCCGGGGCTGGCCATCTTCCTCATCAGCCTCGCCGTCGGAATCCTTGGCGACTACCTGCAAGATCGGATGCTGCGCAATGCCGGCTGACAACACTCTTCTCACACTCACGGATCTCACCGTCACAGCGACCTTGCCAGACGGATCCGCTAAGGAACTGATCTCAGGGATCAGCCTTCAAATGCAGGCCGGCCGAGCTCTCGCGGTCGTGGGCGAATCCGGGTCCGGCAAGACCACCCTCGCGCGGACGGTTGCCGGGCTGCTTCCTTCGTCGCTGAGCGTCTCCGGTTCGCAGTCCTCCCTCGGGTCGGTCGGTTACATGTTCCAAGACGCCGGCAACGCCTTGAACCCGCTCCGACGGTCAATCTGGCAGGTCGAAGAGGCTCTGCGAGCCCAAGGGGTCCCCAGGGCCGACCGTCGCGAACAAGCGTTGAGCTACCTCGCACGCGCAGAGGTTCCTGACGTCTGCAGATATGCGCGCCGGTACCCGCACCAGCTCTCCGGGGGCCTGGCGCAGCGCGTCCTGTTGGCGGCCGTTCTTGCCGGCAATCCGTCCATCCTTATCGCGGACGAACCGACTTCGGCGCTCGATGTGACAACCCAGGCTCGCATCGCCTCTCTTCTGCGACGCCTCGTGGTCGAGGAACGCATCGCGATGATGCTAATCACCCACGATCTCTCCGTTGCCGCGCAGATCGCCGACGATATTGCCGTCATGTACCAAGGACACCTCGTCGAGCAGGGATCAGTTCGGGAGGTCTTCTTTTCCCCGCAGCACGACTACACCAAGCAGCTTGTCGCGGCGGTACCGCAGCGCACCCGGCAGGCCACAACTAACGGAGCCAACGATGGCACTCATTGAAGCCCGCGCACTGCGGAAGGAATACGGGCGACACGCCAACGACCGGGTCGTCGCGCTCGACAACGTCGACGTCGAAATCGACAAAGGTGAAAGCGTCGGCATCGTGGGCGAGTCGGGATCCGGTAAAACGACGCTCGCTCGCATCCTCACCGGACTTGAGCAACCAAGCAGCGGCACGGTGCTCGTTGGAGGGGAACCTCTACCAACTGCAGGCCACGCATGGCGGGCACGACGCAGACAGCTACAGCTAATCCCACAGCACGCGGGTGGAGCGCTGGACGCGCGAGTCACCATCGATCGCCACCTCAGCGAGGTCATCAACGCGCATCACCTTGCCGGCTCACGGGCAGAGCAGGACCGCCTGATAACCGAAAGCCTCGCACGGGTCGGATTGCCACCCGAGCACCGAGCCAAGCGCCCTCGCCAACTCTCCGGCGGGCAGCAGCAGCGCGTCATCATCGCTCGCTCTCTGCTTCTCAGCCCCGAGATCCTGTTCGCTGACGAACCAACCTCCGCGCTCGACCTGCTCGTACAACGGCAAATCGTCGACCTCCTCAACGAAACCTGCCGCGGCCCGGAACGGGTCTTCGCCATCGTCACCCATGACCTCCGCATCGTGGAGGGCCTCTGCGACCGCCTCATTGTGATGAAAAGCGGCAAGGTCGTCGAAACCGGACCGACCGAGAGTGTCCTGAGTGCCCCAACCCACCCCTACACCCGCGAGCTCATTGCGGCCGCATTCGATACCGGGGCATCCGTTGGGGAGGAGTTCGCATGAGCCGAATCGACCTCCACACGCATTCAACAGTCTCGGACGGGACCGACACCCCCGGCGAGCTCATGCGTAAAGCCGCGGACGCAAACTTAGACGTCGTAGCACTAACGGATCATGACTCCACAGACGGATGGGCTGAGGCCGCCATCGTGGCCGAAACTGTCGGCATTACCCTTGTCCCGGGTATGGAGCTCACGACGATGCTCAACGGCCAAGTTGTGCACATCCTGGGCTATCTCTTCGACCCAGATTTTGGCCCGTTGGCCGCAGAAATCGCTCGGATCCGGAATGAACGACTCACGCGCGCTGAGCGAATGGTCGAGCGCATCAGTGATCAATTCGACCTCAGCTGGGACGACGTGCTACGACAGACGGCCGATGGAACCACTGTCGGGCGGCCCCACATCGCCGACGCGCTCATTGAACGCGGATATTTTCCCGACAGGCCAGCGGCGTTCAAAACCGTACTGAGCTCCGATTCCCCGTTCTATGTTGCCCACTACGCCCCCGACCCCATCACCGGCATTCAACTCATCCGCGATGCCGGCGGGGTCCCCATTCTCGCCCATCCGGCCGGAGCACATCGCACACCGCTGATCGATCCGCCACTGATCACGACGCTCGCAACGGCCGGCTTAGCCGGGTTCGAAGCCGACCATCGGGAGAATACTGACGCAGGGAAAAAGGTCCTACGGCGCGAAGCCCGCGTTCACGACCTCGTCCTCACCGGAGCCAGTGACTACCACGGCGCAGGCAAACCCAACCAGCTCGGGGAAAACCTCACCTCAATTTCCGCGCTCGAACGAATCATCAGCGAAGGAACCGTGCTCCCGCTCTTCGCTTGAGGCGGCATCCAGACCAACATCCCGCCCAACAACTCGCAAACTACCCGGTTCGCGAGTCCGTTTGGCATTCCTAAGGAAGGCAACAAATGACCAGCATCGCCGTCTATTGCGGTTCATACAGTGGCACCCACCCCGACTACATCGAAGCCGCACGGCACACCGGAAGCTACCTTGCCCAGCACGGGTACGACCTCGTCTACGGCGGCGGCTCTGTGGGCCTCATGGGAGCGGTAGCTGACGCTGCACTTGAAAACGGGGGACGCGTCATCGGTGTCATGCCTCAGGCGCTTGTCGATGGGGAGATCGGACATAAAGGCCTCACTGAGATGCGAGTGGTTTCCAACATGCACGAGCGCAAGGCTGCGATGGCCGATCTCGCCGACGCATTCCTCACCCTTCCCGGTGGGTCCGGCACGTTGGAGGAAATCGCCGAACAGTGGACGTGGGCGCAGCTCGGCTTTCACCAGAAGCCCTGCGGTTTCCTGAACGTACGCGACTTCTACACACCGCTGCGACAGTTCATCGAGCGAACCGTGACCGAAGGCTTCACCAAGCCGCAGTACGCCGACATGCTCATCTTCGAAACCGAGCTGGTGACGCTTCTAGAGCTATTCGAGAGCTACGTGGCACCGGCCAAGAAGTGGAACCCACAAGCGGCGGACGACTCCGAGCTCCAGCACCGAGAAGCCATCCTGGCAGAGAAGTGACAGCAATATGACTGACCCTGTCGTACTTCTCGACCTCACTTTCCGCATTCTGGTGGCCATCGTTCTCGGTGCCGCGATCGGGCTGGAAAGGCAATGGCGACTGCGCACCGCGGGGATTCGAACCAATGCGCTGGTCTCTGTCGGTGCCGCCCTGTTTGTGATCGTCGGCGCCGTCGGACTCGGTCACGACGCCGGAGCAGACCCCACGCGTGTGGCAGCTCAGGTTGTCTCAGGTATCGGTTTCCTCGGTGCCGGCGTCATTCTGCGCGACGGTCTGAACATTCGGGGGCTGACCACCGCGGCCACACTATGGTGCGCCGCAGCCATCGGCTCCCTCGCGGGTGCCGGGATGGAGGAAGTCGCCTTGATCGGCAGCCTTGCCATCATCTCCACGAACACGCTGCTGCGCCCCATCAGTCGCATGGTGAACAGACGCGCCACCAGCAAGACACCCGTTGTGGACGACGATCCGGAACCTACTAAGGACTACATGCTCGAAGTGGTAACCACCGAAAAGAGCGAAGCCCGAGTGCGCGCCCTGGTCCTTCAAGCCGTGACCCGCCCGGAGTACACCCTTCAGTCCCTCGACATTCGCCCGGTAAAAGACTCCCGTATGCGCGTGCTTGCCGGCATCGTGGCCAAACACGCCGGCGATGTCAACGGACTCGAACACGCTGTTCAACGAATCATCCTGGACCCAAAAGTGACCTCCGGTCGCTGGTGGGCCGTTGAAGCCGATGACTGACTCACTCACAGAACACCCTGCCCCACCCAGGAGCCGACCATGACAACCCAACGACCAGTGATCGTGGTCGGTGCTATCAACACCGACTTCATTGTCACCTCCGCTCAGCTCGCGCAGCCCGGCCACACAATCGCCGGAACATCCCTGATCATCTCCCACGGCGGCAAGGGGGCTAATCAAGCCCACACAGCGGCACTTCTCGGCGCCGAAGTCACCGTGATCGGGGCCGTCGGCGACGATACGTACGGCTTCGCTGAGATCGCCGCCCTTCGCGAGACCGGCATCGACGTGAGCAAAATTGCGCGGCTGCCTGGACAACGCACCGGCGCAGCAGTCATCCACGTAACCGACGATGGAGAGAACTCCATAACCATCGTCCCTGGCGCCAACGGCGAGATCACTCCTACGGACATCGAAACAGCGCTGAGGCCCTACATCACCGAAGAGGCCGTCCTCGTGCTTGGTTTTGAAGTGCCTCTCGAGGTCGTCCACCGAGCGGCCGAAATAGGCCAGTCCGCAGGATGGACGATCCTGCTGAACCCGGCGCCCACCGTACCGACCCCTGACGACCTGTGGCCATTGATCGACGTGGTCATTCCCAACGAGCACGAGCTGGAGGCGATCGGGCCCGCCGAACGTATCCTTCAACTCGGCGCAGGCAGCGTCATAGCGACCCGTGGAGGGGCAGGCAGCACAATTTACCGGCCCGGTGAACCCATTGTTAGCCTCCCCGCCTTGCATGTAGTCCCGGTGGACACCACCGGTGCAGGAGACGCGTACATCGGAGCGGTTGCGTGGGCTCTGGCAAGCAACGAAGAAATGGCAGAGGCTGTTCGCTACGCATCGGCTGCTGGTGCCATCGCAACGCTCCAACGCGGAGCCAGGCCGACAATGCTCCACCGCGACGGGCTTGACCTCTTCATCGCACGTACCAGCGCTCCTCAGACCGCTAGCCCCCGAGATCAGGTGATCTCGTGAGGAAGGTAATCCTGGACTGTGATCCCGGACATGACGACGCAATCGCCATCCTTCTCGCGGCTGGAAACCCTGACCTCGACATCGTGGCGATCACGGTCGTTGCAGGAAACCAGACTCTCGACCATGTGACACAAAATGCCCGCTCGATCGCTGAGCTGGCCGGACTCACCGATACGCCCTTGGCGGCAGGGTGTGCTCAGCCGCTGATCCGCGACGCCATAACGGCTGATGATGTGCACGGAGAGACCGGAATGGATGGGCCCGAAACTCGCGCTCCCAGTTACCCAGTCGACCCCCGTCACGCGGTCGACGTCATCATCGAGACGATTAACGCTGACCCCGGCGTAGTCACGCTCATCCCCACAGGACCTCTGACCAATATCGCTATGGCTGTACGCAAGGCCCCCGAGATTGTTGGCCGAGTCCAGGAAGTCGTACTCATGGGAGGAGCGATAGGACAAGGAAACGTCACCCCGGCGGCCGAATTCAACATCGCAGCGGATCCCGAAGCCGCGCAGATCGTGTTCAACGCGGGCTGGCCTGTCACCATGGTCGGGCTTGACGTCACCCACACTGCTACAGCCACTCCCGACGTCTTGGATCAACTCGCTGCCCTCGACACTGAAGTCTCCCGCTTCGTACTAGATCTGCTCGAGTTCTTCGGGGAACGCTACAGAGATCAAGGTTTTAAGGCACCACCCGTGCACGATGTCTGCGCCGTCGCAGCAGTCGCCGACCCCAACCTACTGACCTGCCGCCCTGCCCCCATCCACGTCGAGACGATGGGACACCTCACCGCCGGGATGACCGTCGTCGATTTACGGCACGGACAAGAAACACCAGTTCCTACTCAGGTAGCGATCGACATCGACACAGACAGGCTCTGGACGCTCCTGCTGGACGCCTTGGGCCGGCTAGAAGTCCTCAGTAGCCACCCTCGACAGGCTGACGAGGGTCATGCTGCCCAGGGCGTAATCGGACGTCAAACGGCGCGCCCTGGGCGGCGCCCAACCAGCTACATCACGACTCCCCGAGCCGGAGCACCTGGCGCGGCCTCCGGTTCGGGGGAACACCCGACCCGGAGCTCCTGACGGGTACGAAACCGAAAGACACTATTGAAGGCCGGGGTCGGAGAGCGGGTCGACGAACTGGTAGTGCTCCCAAGCTCGCTCCAGGATCTTGTTTTTCCCGGGATCGCGCAGCTTGCTCATTACGCTCGCTAAGGACCAGGTCCTCTTTTCGGGATCCGAAAGGACCTGCAGGAGCATGTCGGTCGCTTCGTCTTCTTCAAAGCACACGAAGCGTTCGAGCTCACGGAGTGACATGACGAGGCTGGGAGTGTCGCCCGGCTCGCCGAATTCCGTAAGCAGGTGAGCGTTGCCGAGATAGAACGGCTCCGCGGTGGCGATGACCCCAACGATCGGACGGTCGGGAGGAATGTCCGCGAACGAGGGGTGGCGGTTCCGGATCAGCTCCGCGGTTCGATCGATCTGCCTGCGAGCTTTTCCAAGCGAGCGCTCGACGAGGGCAGCCAATGACTCGTCGGCCGCTTTCGCGCCCAATGTCATCCGGGCACTCTTGCATTCGATCAAGATCACGGTTTCAGGCGCGACCCAGATCCAATCGACGGACTTGTCGCCCTTGCCGTAAGTGATCTCCCCCCGTACCCGCTCCCCCGCGATGAGGCGAAGTTGGCGGCCGACGTACTGTTCGACGCGGCCTCCGAGGTTCTCCGCGAAGCACACGCCCCATTGCTTCATGCCGACGTAGTACAGGTTCGGTGGGAAGATTGCGCGGGAGACGAGCATGCTCTGCGGCGCCCAAACACCGCCGCCGCCCAGGTGAATGAGTGGTCGAGTAACGAAGGGATTGAAGGCGAAACGTTGCCGGTTCTTGGGCACCGCAGTCGCTTCAGCGTTCAGCTGGCGGGCGCCCTCGATTGTGGTGGTGAAATGCGTGATGAGCGCCTCGAGTTCTTGCCGCGGCGCGACGCGCCGCAGAACTTCCTGCATATGGGGGGCGTCGAACAGCGCGAAGTCAATGTACCCGCGATTGTGCACGACCCAGGCGTGGAGCACGAGTGCCGCCCGTCCGACCTCCGCCAACCCCATGCCAAACACCTCTTCCCAGGCGATCGGCTCTCCGAGAGAGGGGTCACCGAACAGTGCCCACACGCGAGAGAGCTCCTCGAACTGGGACTCGCCATAGCCAAACTGTTCATAAACCAGAGGTGTGACGATCTCGGACAGCGTCGGATTTTCTTCAAGGTCGGCCGAAGCGTTGAAGAGGTTGTATAGGTACGTGAAATCCGCCTCAGAGGGTGCCCCGCCGTGCCGGAACTCGTTGGAGTAGAGGACCGAATCGCGCGCAATGGCGGACGCTGCCCAAGGCCATCGCCCGTCATGACGGGGCTTTCCGTTGTTGAGCATGGGATCGAGGCCGGCGGTGTGCGCGGCGAGAGCCGGTAAGAACAGGGAGGGCCGAAACCGGCGCACGGATTGCCGGAATTGGCTGTAATGCGGCCAGACGCGCTCTAGCGATGACATCTCAGCGGTTCCGCTCGCGAACGCTCATCGGGCGACACTGGTCGTCGAACTCTTGGGCGAGCCTCCGGGACACCCGGTGGCCGCGGAGAGTGCCTTCTCGACGGCCGCGAGTTCTCCTCGCTGAGGCTCGGCTCGCCGCCGAACTCCTTATCATCGCCCATCTCTCGCTCCTTCGCGCCCCGGCAGCAGGTCAATGATCCGTTGTAAGTGACCTGTGTGCGCGGGCGTGAGGCCACATCGAAGGTCGAACAGCCGGAACGCCTCGTTCGCTGCGAGAGTGGCCGCGGAAGCCGCCGGCCCGACGTCGTGGACGAGGTCGCCTCGCAACTGCATCACATTCCTCTTCCCAGCGATATGCACGACGTTGCTGTTCATCCGCATGAGCGCGTACGCCCGTTGACCGTGAGCCGCGGCCGAGCTAGTGCGCCACAAGAGCTGAACACCGGACGCCGCACGCGGGTCGCCATGCAGTTGCCTAGCGGCCTCAGCAATGACTTCGGTGTTATTGAGCTTCGCGGTGCTGCTCTTCGGTAGGCCCAACGCCGTGGCCATCTCGCGGCAATCCTCGATCTGCTTCTTCAGTTCTTCGGCATCACGGGCCCGCGTGCGCTCTTGATCTTCGGTGAGCTCCCACGCGCTGTTCACGAGGTTGAGTTGGTCATCGAGGTCCTACATCCGCAGTCTCATCGCCCGACCCCGCCGCTCCACGCGCTTGCTGGGTGCCAGCACCCATACTGCTTGGGACGCCGTCAACAACGCCGTCCGCAGTGTCGTCATATAGCTGGTCGGATACATCGCCTGAGTGGCCCGCATCATCGACAGTGTGAAGTCCAGATGCTCAATGGCGATTCCGAGCGGATACCAGGCGATGTTCGACACCGTCGGGCCCGGCCGATCGTCCCCTCGGAGGGCGCTCCCGACGGGGACTACCGGGGCCGTCTTGGTACGTTCCGTCCAGAGCTCGACCGCGGCTTGGATATGCGAAAGCCGCTGCTCCCACTCTGACCAAGCGCCCGTCATGCGCTAAGCCGCCTCACTACACGGTCTCCGAGGACGGCGTCCTCGACTTCTCTACCTCGGCTCGCACACCCCTCAACCGGTTTTTGGAACGATGGTGCCCACCCGATGAGCACCGGTAGGACGTCCCAGCTGACCACGATGGTGAAACCAGCGATCCTCTTCCCGCGCACGTAAAGCTGCTCGGCCCTCACAACGTACGGGTTCCCCAGGACGTCATACCCCTCACTGAGCTCCGCGACTCCCTCACCCCGCTCGTTGGACGCCCGCTGCTCTCGCCAGCTGCAGAACTCGCCGTTGGGCTCGAACCAGATCCCGTTCTGCACATTGAGAGTGCCGACAAGATTGCGTTGCGCTGCCCACAGGTCAGGGGCCAGATTCGCCATGTCGCTCAGGCTACCGGCGGGTACTCGAAGCACCATCAGGTATTGGACCGCAGATTACTGTTTGGGACAACGCAGATGGGCCGGCTACCCTATGGGAGCCGGCCCATCATGCTCGCTGCGGTTCAAACGATAGGTGCGACGCGCACCAACCGAAAGACGCAATACGGTGCCGAGCTTCTGGGTCCTGTGCATTCTCTCGACGTAACCGGTTCAAAATACCGATGGCGAACCTCTCAGCCACCTCGCTGAGACGCTTGCCATCGGTAGATCAGACGCGTTGGGTCTTCCACGACCAGGAGATAAAGGTCGATACTCTCGCCGTGCTCCAGCTCCAGCCAGCGAGGCGGCTTCTCGTCGATCAGACTCACACGTCGGGAGATGACCCCGTGTGCGGATCTCAAGACCGCATCCGCAGACACGCTATCGGCCGTCATGGCTGGCTAGGGGTTTCTGGCGGGCTCCCGGGGCGGCTTCGAATCCACATTGCGGTCCTATAGGGCACCGGAACTGAGGTCCCCTCTGCCGTCTCTTCGGTACGGCTGCCTACAGGCTGTGGCGCCGCTCGTTTCGCCATCATCGCCGGTCATCGGTCCGCCCGATCCGTATGTAGGTGCGGTCATCGAAGCTCGCTCCGCCGGGTGGTGTTGCCTTTGTGGAGGCATGCTGCCCGATGCGTAGCGGATCGAGGAGCAGGGACGCCTGTAGTTCCTCCTCGGCCTGGTTCAACGTGGGGGCGGCCGACAGGTAGCCATCGGAGGCGAGGACGATTCCGTCTACGTCCTCGGTAACGGGGAACGTTTCGATGAATCGGTCTGGGACTGGCTTGCCGTTTAACGTGCCGAATGCAAGGGCTTCGGTTTCGTCGTCGAGGTTGGCGACGGCGTTCTGTTCTTGTAGAAGTGGGGCGATTAGCCCGGGCCCGGGGTCCTCGGCGAGCAACGACTGGATGGTCGCCCCTTGGGCCAGACGGAACCTGATGAGGGCAGCACGCGCGGCCGCGGCGATCTGGTCCACGGCCTTATCCGCGGGGTGCACCTCCCACTCGCCGGATGCCCTGTGGACGGCTAGATGAATATCCCCCACCCGCCACAGGTAATGGCCGTTGACTACTGCGGCGGCTGCGCTTGGGGCAAGTAGGTCACTGGCCGGGATGTTCCATTCGTTGCGAAGATCGCGGAGCGCAGTGACGATGCTCTCTACAGCGTCTCGTGGGGCCGCGCTGGCGACCAGTTCTGTCACAGATGCTGCGACGCGATCGGCCGCCAATGCCCCGCTGGATTTTGCACCGTAGCTTCCGGACCCGAGCGACGCACCGTCGACGAGGGCTGCGATCGTGAAGTTGTCCTGATTCGGAGAGAAGATCAGCCGGTCTTCGTTCTCTCGGTCGGGATGCTTAGCGATACTCGCGGATTCGATGACTTTCCACCGTGCGTGCACGGAACCTCCTAAGTCGGCCCGGCTGGAGCCCCTCATCGATTGGGGTTGTCGTTGCGGGCGTGCTTCGCCTACTCCGGGCGCAACGCGTTGAGGGTTGAGCGTGAGGGTCGAAGCCTCCCGGGTAGCGCCAGATGGGTGGTGGTGGCCTGTGGCGCAAGCACGAGGTCGAGTGCGGCTTGAGCGATGCTGGCAACGGGTTGTACCCATGCCAGGGACACTTGAATTCGGATTTCGGGTGTCCCTGGCCTATTCACAGATTGCAAACGTGAATAAGCTTCGCAATCGGATTGCCCACCATGAGCCTCTCTTCTCACAGCCAGCGACGTTCGAGCCCGCGGTTGTGCATTCGGAGTCGCTGACCTGCTTGAAGTCGCTTGCACCAAACGTGCACGCCCACGAAAGCGCCACCTCGACGGTTGCAGCCTTCTAGCCCAGAAGCCTTAAGCGGCCGTCAGCTGCGGGACTCGGCGCGGTCACGGCCCCGGCCGACGAGATCGGCAAAGGCCTTGTTGATGATTCCGTAGTGGCCCTGCTTGGTGATCGGGTCGACAGTGAATGTCCACTTCGGGGTGAAGTGCGCGTTCTCTCCCTTTCTGGTCATCCAAGACAGGACACCGCGGATCTGTCCTTGGCGTTCCAGGCCGAGGGCTTCCACGATGTCTTCGCCCGAGACGGTGCGCGGGGAGGCCTGGATCCAGAGAGATTGGATCTGGCGTTCGCGCTGGTTGAGAGTCGCCCACCATGCCGCGGCCGCTTCGACGGTCTGGTTGACCGGGTAAGAGTCGGCTTCACCGACGCCGACCTTCCCTTCAGACCAATCCGCGTACCAGCGGTAGAAGTCGGCGACTCGTTCGGTCGGAACGGTCACTGTGATCTCGGTATTGCTCATGACGGGCTCCCACATATCTCGGTGTTCGCTGCGCGGCACAACGTTATTCCTTCCGCCGTCGTTCTGTCAACAAGAACGATTCGTTATCGACAAAGATATGCCCGCAATTCTCGCACTTCGTGCGAGCGAGTGGACCATTCGCCCCACGTGCAGCAGCGCTCGCGAACCTCCTTCGCGGCAGATACGCTCCGGTCATGCCGAACTCCAATTACGACGTCGAGTATCGCGGCCAGGTCTACGTGGCGACCTACTTTGATGCTCAGCGCCTCATGCGCCTCCAAACACAAGTTCTCACCGGCGAGGCTCCGCCGCAGTCCTTCACCTTCCGAGAGGCGAGTGTCGATTGGGATGAGGCACGCGAAATTACGGTCGAGCTCGGACGCGAGGACGAGCCGCAAGTGACGGCCCAAGAGATATACAGGCCCGACCAGGGGTGAAACGCCCGGATAATCAGAGCCGCCGACGAATCCGTGAGTGATGAAGCGGTGGTTCACGCGCTGAGAATGGCGCTCGCACCTGCCAATCGAGACCGTGCCGTGGACGCGCGAACGGCGTCCGCCTGGTCGCCGCGCATCCACGGCACGGTCTCGACAAGGGTGGCGGGGCGCCGGATGCGAAGACGACGGCGCGGCCTCGCGGGAGCGCGGCTAGGTCTGCGACGTCCATGGTGCGCTCGCGTCGGACGGAACTCGAGGTGGAGCGTCCGCCGCGGCCGACGCTGACCGAGGCGGAGCGCTTGTCGTGGTCTCCGATCAGCTGGGACATTTCGGACAGGAACTCGGTCTCGGCTACACCGCCGCCGTAGAGCCTCACGTTCGAGGCGGACCACAGCTTGCGCATGCCGTTGCGACCCCACACTTCCACGCCCTGGGACCAGGACTGCAGGATGGTCATCAGGACGATGCCGCGCGACCCGTAGTGCGAGTAGAGGTCCGGCAGGGGCTCCCACCGGCACACGTTCGCCGCCTCATCCAACACCCCGAGCATCGGGGTTGCCAGGCGGCCTCCGGCTTCCGTTGTCGCTAGCTGCTCGGCGGCTTCGATCGTCGCTGCGGTGAGCGCGGTCACGAGGGGGCCGGCGGTGCCCTTGCCCTCCTTGGAGATGCTGTAGAGGGTGTCGGAGCTGCGCACGAACAGGTGCGGGTCGAAGTGCGGCCGCCGGTCGCCGGCGAAGTTCCCGCCGGTCGGGGTGACCCAGGCGGCGATCTTGCGGCTTTTCAAGCAGGAGGCCATCTGCTGCGCCGTGCCGAACACGCCGGAGCGCTGATCGGGCGCGGCGAACACGTAGCCGGCGACAGCGTCGGCCACCTGGTCGTAGCCGTGGGCGCGGAGAATGTCGATCGCCGTCTCATCGGAGGGCCGGGTGGTCCAGGTGAACAACTGAGTGATCGGCAGATCCTCCAACGCGGCCGCCAACAACAAACCAGCGAGAAGATCCTGCCCGGCCGGGTCGAAGTACGCATCCGCGCGAGCATCCCCTGCACGCGACCCGGAGGCGAAGTGGTTTGCCAGCTTCGCCGCCTGTTCCTCGTCGGTGACGTTGGAGAGCGAGTTCCACCACCAGGTCGGTGCTTCCAAAGCGATCCCCTGAGGATCGAACGCCGAGACCGTGCCCTTCTGCGCCCGCACATCGCCGGTCGCGTCCAGCACCTCCCGCTTGTTGGAGGTGACAATCACCGCGCCTGGGGCGCTGAGGATCGCCGGGATGGCACGCGAGGTGGTCTTACCGGTACGCGGCCCCCACACGTCCACGTGCATGTCTTCCGGGGAGCCGTAGAGCCAGCGTCGGCCGGCGACGGTGATGCGGATCGGCACGCCGTGCCCAGCCGACGGCAACGGGCAGGTTCAAGGCGTTCTTGA
>Ga0209677_100141_pt1 | contig 66656 bp, 57 predicted proteins | sample AraplaCvi_mCL_r2_2_FD_184285 | JGI IMG/M metagenome (GOLD analysis project Ga0209677, IMG submission 184285) | Arabidopsis root microbial communities from North Carolina, USA - plate scrape CL_Cvi_mCL_r2 (SPAdes) (version 2) | ecosystem: Host-associated > Plants > Roots > Endosphere | place: USA... | reverse complement strand
CTTCGCGACCGTCTACGGAGTTCAGTCGCCGGTGTTTTCGGAGCCCACCTGGCGTGTGGCGTCGTTCGACGCGATGGCGGCGGACTACGCCGATCGTATCCGTCGGATTCAGCCCGAGGGACCTTACCATTTGTTGGGATGGTCGTTCGGCGGACGGCTTGCGGTTTCCATTGCGCACCATCTCGAGGCGAGCGGCTGCGACATCGCCCTGGTCGGTCTCGTGGATATCGGCGCGCCGATCGATCGCATCGAGGTCGACAAGGCCGAATTGCTGCGCCTCAAAGCGGATCTGCCGGCCCTCCTGGCAGCCGGACGCGAGATGTTCCGCAGCGAGGCTGGTCAGATCATCCCTGGCCAACGCACATCGTCCGGCGACCTCACGGCAAACGACGAGGAGCGCCTGGTCGACGCGATCGTCGAGGTCGTTGCGGCTCAGCGCCGGCTGCTGTGTGAGCACCAGCATCCTCGCATCCACAACCCGCTTCACGTGTGGTGGGCCGCGCATCCGCCCAAGTCCGCAGAGGATCGCAATTGGCGACCCTACACGTCGGGCGGGGTCAAAGTGGTGGATACGCTCGAGGCGACGCACGCGACGGTCATTCGCCACCCTGATCTGGCGGCGCAGCTCCGCGCGATCATGTCGAACGATCTGTCAGTGGGTGTTCGACCGCGCCGGCTCGAGACGATCATGGCGGCACAATGACGAGCAAGAAATCGCAAACCTGGCCAATGGTCATCAGCCTGCTGTGGCCGCTCTGGCCGATCGCTCTTTTTTCCGCCGTCATGGGCGGCATCAGCGGCCTCGCGACCGCCGGGCTGCTGGCCACCATCAACAATGCGCTGCATGCTGAAGGCGGTTCGCTCGGCCACGGGCTCGCGGCCTTCGTAGGCCTCTGCTTCGTCGTCGTCGCCGGCGAGATCGTCTCGGACATCGGCACCAACGTGGTCGGACAACGCGCCATCGCGCATCTGCGTCTGAATCTTTGTGCCAAGATCCTGGCGGCGCCGATCGGGCAGATCGAGCAATACCGCGCTCATCGACTGATGGCGGCCCTGCATGCCGACGTGGACACCATCAGCAACTTCTCGCTCTTTTTCTCGCCGCTGGCGATCGCCATCGCTATCACGACCGGGTGCCTCGGCTATCTCTTGGTGTTGTCGCCGGTCTTGTTTCCGGTCCCGCTGGTCGTCATCGCGATTGGCGTGGCCGCGCAGATCGCGGCCCGCCGCTACGGCATGGAGCGTTTCGCCCGTGCCCGCGACGCCGAGGATGACCTGCAGCGGCATTATCGCGCCGTCACGGAAGGCGCCAAAGAGCTGCGCATCAACCGGACCCGTCGCGCCCGCGTGACCGAACAATTGCGCGGCGTGGTCGAGCGCATCCGGGATCAGCGGATCGAAGCTGTGTTGGTCTATTGTTCCGCCAATGCGTTTGGTACGACGCTGTTCTTCGTTGTCGTCGGCCTCGTTCTGGCGCTGCAACAAGTCGCCCATAGCGCCGACCGCAACGTACTGACCGGCTTCGCGCTGGTTCTTCTTTACATGAAAAGCCCGGTTCAGCAGGTGATCAGCGCCTTGCCGATGATCGGCCGGGCGCAGGTTGCTCTCAGGCGGATTGCCGAGCTGTCGGCGCAATTCGTCAATCCCGAGCCGCACCTCGCCGTTGCCGGCCAGCCAATAGCGATCCGGCCGATCCAGACCATCACGCTCAAGGATGCGCGTCACGCGTTTCCGGCGGCGCCGGATATCGAGCCGTTTGAACTCGGTCCGATCAACCTGACGATCGAGCGGGGCGAGATTGTCTTCATCGTCGGCGAAAATGGTTGCGGAAAGACCACGTTGATCAAGCTGTTGACGGGCCTCTATGAGCCTCGGCATGGCGAGCTGCTGCTCAATGGCAGGACTGTGACCGCCGACTGGCGCGACGAATATCGACAGCTGTTCTCGGCCGTGTTCTTCGACTATCACTTATTCGAAGAGGTCCTGTGCGCCGACACGGCGTTTCCTGAGGAGATCGATTCCTACCTCGCTCGGCTCGATATCGGCCAGAAGGTTTCGATCCGTGACGGCGTCTTCTCTACGACTGACCTCTCCGCTGGCCAGCGCAAGCGGCTTGCGCTCATTCAGGTCTGCCTCGAACGTCGTCCGATCCTGGTCTTCGACGAATGGGCGGCCGAGCAGGATCCGACTTTCCGGCGTATTTTCTACACCGAGCTGCTCCCCGACCTGAAGCGACAAGGCAAGACGCTCATCGTCATCTCGCATGACGATCGCTATTTCGACGTGGCTGATCGCTGTATCCGGCTGCACGCGGGACGCATCGTGGAAGATATCCATCCGTCCGCACGACTTGCCCAGGTATCGCAGATGGCTGACCGGGAGGCGATGTGAACGGCCTGCGTTGATCGTATCCGCCGCGCTGCCCTTCAGGATGAAATTAAGCAGCGTGTCAAGCTTAGCGCTGGATCTTTTTTCCCTCTGAGCGCACACGCTTGCCAGAAAAATCTTCCATCCGAAGGCACTTCGTCTCGCGCGCAGAATTCCACGAGCAGTATCGGGTCCACCAAATGATAGCGCAGAGCATTCAACACCGCCCCTCTAGCCGGTCACGCTGGATGCTCTTTCGGTTCTGACAAGCCCGTCGAGCAACCGATGAGATCGGCGGAAATCATGGCGTAGCCACCGCCGCACCACGCACACTTTATTAGACCTGAAATATGTATTTTGGACGCCAACGGTCCCGGAGGCCGCTCGGCTGCTGCCTGTCATCTTCTCCACGTTTTGACTTTATGGCGACTTGTCGCGCCTTTCGGGTGTTCCAGAGCTCATCGTCGACAATGCAATTCTGGACCACAGCGGTCGCAGCAACGAATCGGTAAAGGTCAAGCGCCACGAAATGGCAGCTAGGGCGGTTAGACAAGGGCCAGACCATTGGAAAAAATAATTCAGCGAACCTATCAGCAATTAGGTCGGATTCAACCTTTGTGAGTTGCTTTGCTGAGCACTTTCAATTTTCAGCGCAGCGCAACTCCGAATTCTAATTTCGCGTTTTGCCGCCCAAACCAGGCTGGGCTTGAAGCCTCAAATGTGTCGTTCCATTAACATAAGCCTTGGCATGACGCGCTCTCGCGACCGAACACACCAGACTGATCATACAACTGAAGCAGCCACTTGTTCGGGATCGATATTGATCCGGCACAACAGACACCTAAAGGACCGCCGTGAATGAGCAGATCGAAGCGGCCATCCGGTCGGAGGCGGGAGTGCTTGCGCTCTGTTCGGTGACTGGCCGCTTTCTGGGTTCCGTCTGCAGGTAACGGAAAGATGCTGCCCGGGCTTGTGGGCGTTCCTCACCCACGAGACACTCTGTCGCAGAACCATTCGTTTGCCAGAGGACTAACCTCTGGGCGCAAATCTGCCGTTCGCAATGTCGAACGGCTGGCAACAGGCGATCCTGCGCCGTCAGCATTGCCGGAACTATAGGCGATGGTCGCCCTTGCTGAACTGTCCAAGAGCATGCAAGCGGACTACCGCAGTACCGACCGCTAGTCACGGAGGAGATGCCATGGCGGAGATCCGACTGGCCTCGCTGCAGGGCGGGGTGATTACGCTTGAAAGCGATGCAGTTGCTGCCTTTCGTCAAACCTTGCGAGGTAACGTCTGTCTGGCCGAGGAGCCGGGCTACGATGAGGCACGCACGATCTGGAACGCGATGGTCAATCGCTACCCAGGCGCGGTAGTGCGCTGTAGAGGGGCCGCAGATATCATTCGTGCAGTGCGGTTTGCGCGTGACCACAGCCTCCTGATCGCCGTGCGCGGCGGCGGTCACAATATCGCGGGCAATGCTGTTTGTGATGGCGGGATCTTGATCGATCTTTCCCTTATGCGGTCCGTCCGGGTTGATCCATTTCATCGCACTGCGCAAGTAGAGCCGGGCGCGACGCTTGGCGACTTTGACAAGGAGGCACAGGCTTTCGGCCTTGCGACCCCGCTCGGGATCAACTCGACGACCGGTGTCGCGGGATTGACACTGGGCGGCGGCTTCGGATGGCTCAGCCGCAAGTTCGGGCTTGCCGCCGACAATCTGATCTCGGCCGACGTGGTGACGGCGGAAGGCGAGCTTGTCCGGGCGAGCATCGCCGAAAATAGCGACCTGTTTTGGGCGCTGCGCGGAGGCGGAGCCAATTTCGGGGTCGTGAGTTCGTTCGAGTTCCGCGTCCATCCTGTCGGTCCAACGGTTTTAGCCGGACTCATCGTCCATCCCTTTGCGCGGGCGAAGGAGCTGCTCGCGGGCTATCGAGACGTCGCGGCCAAGGCGTCCGACGAACTGACAGTGTGGGTGGTGCTCAGGCAGGCGCCGCCGCTGCCGTTTCTGCCTGCCGAAGTTCACGGTAAGGAGATCGTAGCGTTCGCCGTCTGCTACACGGGAGAGGAGAACGAGGGGCAGCGCGCCCTGGAGCCGTTGCGCGCGCTCGGACAGCCGATCGCGGACGTGATCGGTATACAGCCCTTCGCGGCCTGGCAGACCGCGTTTGACCCACTGCTCACGCCCGGCGCCTATAATTACTGGAAGTCGCACAATTTCGTCGAGCTGAACGACGGCCTTTTGAACACGCTGGTCAGTCAAGCGACCAGCCTGCCGACCGGGGACTGTGAAATTTTCATTGGTCAGCTCGGAGGCGCTACCGGCCGCGTGGCCGTCGAAGCCACGGCGTTCCCTCACCGCGAAACGAACTTTGTCATGAACGTCCACACGCGATGGCGCGACCGCGCGGATGAGCAACGCTCGATCGACTGGACGCGCAAGCTCTTTACGGAGACAGCGCCCCACGCGACCGGCGGCGTCTACGTCAACTTCATGCCGGAGGACGAGGCCGATCGCGTGGCCGGCGCGTACGGCCCGAACTACGCGCGTCTTGCGGCGCTGAAGGCCAAGTACGACCCCGACAACATGTTCCGGCTGAACCAGAATGTCAGGCCGTCTGCCGCAGAGCGACCGGTCGCCTGACGAGAGACGGTGGGGATCCGTAATTGAGAGGGCTACGGAGACGAAGTTGGACATCGGAGAATGGCTGCGCAGTCTGGGTTTGCAGTCTTATGAGCAGACGTTCAGGGACAACGGAATTGATCTTGAGATCCTGCCCCACCTGACGGTTGAAGATCTCAAGGAGATCGGAGTCCAGGCCGTCGGCCATCGGCGCAAGCTTCTTGATGCAATCGGTCTGCGGTCGGCGGAGCCGGCGGCGGCTCGCCTTCCCGCGTCGGTGGAGCGCCGTCAGCTCACGCTCATGTTCGTCGACCTTGTCGGCTCGACCGACCTCAGCCGCCGTCTCGATCCCGAGGAGCTGCGCGAGGTCATGCGGGCCTACTCGAACACGGTGGCGGGAGAGATTGCGCGACGGGAGGGCCACGTTGCGAAATTCTTGGGAGACGGGGTTCAGGCCTATTTCGGCTGGCCGCGCGCAAGCGAAGATGCGGCAGAGCAAGCCGTCCGCGCGGGACTTGCCGTCGCAACAGCGGTCAGCTGCATGTCAACAGGTGCAGGAGGTCTGCTGGCCGCACGCATCGGCATCGCCACTGGCCTCGTTGTAGTGGGTGATCTGCTTGGGGAAGGCGCTGCGAAGGAGGAAACGGTAACCGGGGAGACACCCAATCTCGTGGCCCGTCTGCAACAGGCTGCGGAGCCCGGTGCGGTCGTTATCGCCGACAGCACGCGCCGCCTGGTCGGCAACCTCTTCGAACTTGTTGAGCTCGGTTCTCTTCAGCTCAAGGGCTTTGCAGAGCCCGTGGAAGCGTGGCGGGTCATCGGCGAAGGCAGGGCAGAGAGCAGGTTCGAGGCCCTGCACGGAGCGCACGTCACGCCACTCGTCGGGCGCGGCGAGGAACTCGATTTGATGTTGTCACGGTGGCGGCTTGCCAAAGGAGGGGTTGGACAGGTCGTCCTGATCTTTGGAGAGCCAGGAATCGGAAAATCGCGATTGGTGCTCGCGCTGCGCGAATGGCTGCACGCCGAGCGATTCACGCCCGTCAGCTACGCCTGTTCGCCGCATCACATGAACAGTCCGCTCTTTCCCTTCATCTCGCAGCTCGAACGCGAGGCACGGTTCGCACCCGAAGATGCGGCTGAAAAACGGCTCAAGCGTCTCGAATTGCTCCTCGGGGAAAACAGCGAGGGCCCGTCGAGCGATGCAATCCAGCTTTTTGCCGATCTGCTTGGCATTCCAACCGGGAGGCCGAGCACCCAGCCGGAGATGTCGCCGCAGCAACGGAAGGCGCTCCTGTTCCGCACGTTCCTGGCCCGGCTCGATGGACTTGCTGCTCGTGGCCCGGTGATGATGGTGCTTGAAGACGCGCATTGGCTCGATCCAACCTCGCGCGAGCTGTTCGACCAGATCGTGGATCGTCTTCAAGACCTGCCAGTGCTGGTCGTTGCCACATTCCGCCCCGAACTCCCACCGCCATGGACCGGGTTCCCGCACGTCACGTTGCTCATGCTAAACCGCCTGCCGCAGGCACAAGTGGTCGTACTTGTCGACCGGATCACCGAAGGCAAAGCGCTTCCCGCCGAGGTCCTCGACCAGATACTGGCGCGGACCGAGGGTGTGCCGCTCTTCGCCGAGGAGCTCACGAAGGCCGTTCTTGAAGCCGGAATCCTCCGCTACACCGGAGCTCGCTACGTACTCGCCGGAACATTTCCGTCACTGGCGATCCCGGCGACGCTGCACGATTCCTTGATGGCGCGGCTTGATCGTCTTGCTCCAGTCAAGGAAGTCGCCCAGATCGGAGCCTGCATCGGCCGGGAGTTCGATCACGAATTGCTCGCAGCGGTCGTCTCGATGCAAGAGGTGGAGCTCGCCGAGGCGCTTGACCGCTTGGTAGCGGCAGAGCTCGTTTTCCGGCGGGGCCTAGCGCCTGCCGCTACCTATGTTTTCAAGCACGCGCTGGTGCGCGACGCCGCCTATGAAAGTCTGCTCAAGCGGCGCCGCCAGGAGCTACACGCGCGTATTGCCACGTCGATCGAAGCCCGGTTTCCGCTGCTCCGCGAAGCCCAGCCGGAACTCGTCGCGCGTCATTTCGGCGAGGCAGGACTGGCGGAGAAGGCCATTCCATACTGGCTGAGGGCGGGCTGGCTTGCGGCCGCCCGATCGGCGAATATGGAGGCAATTGCCCATTTGCGATCGGGGCTCGAGTGCGCCCAAATGCTTCCTCAGGAAGCATCACGCTCGCGTTTGGAGCTTGCCCTGCAGCTTGGGCTTGGCGGGCCATTGATTGCCACCAAAGGCTTTGCTTCACGCGAGGCAGAAGCGGCGTTCCAGCGCGCCCAGGAGCTCAGTCGCGAGCTGCAAAGTGAGGACGGTCTCTCCGCGGCCTTGAAGGGGCTCGGCCACGTCTATCACGTGCGGGCCAATCTGCGCGAGGTCATAAAGCTCGTCGAGGAGACGGACGTACTGGCAAAACGAAGCGGTGATCCTCTGCGTCAAGCCGACGCCGATCATCTTGCGGGTGTGCTCTCGTTCCACCTCGGGCAGTTTCAATCTTCGCGCGACCGGCTCGAGAGAAGCGCACAAGCCGGGGAATACCGTGGCCGCTACTATTCCGAGGTTTACGGAATCGACATGAGTGTATTCTGCCGTGCCTACATGAGCCATTGCGACTGGCATCTCGGCTATCCCGTTCGTGGCCTTAAGATTGCTGAGGAAGGGCTCGCCGTCGCGCGCGAGATTTCACATCCATTCAGTATCGCGCTCGCGCTCAACTATCTGGCGATGCTCTATCAATTCCGGCGAGAGCCCGATGCCGCGCTGAAAGCCGCCGCGGAGTCACGAGAAATCTGCACGGAGTACCGCTTCGATTACTATGGCGCCTGGGCCAGACTTGTTCGCGGCTGGGCGGTCGCTGAATCCGGCCGGTTTGGCGAAGGATTTGCGGAGTTTGATGCCGGGCTTGACGATTTCCGGCGAACCAGTGCGGGACTACGTATTCCGCATCATCTTGGCTTGCTCGCGGCGCTTCATCGCAAGGCGGGTAACGCCATGGCCGGGCTTCAGCTCATTGACGAAGCGGTCGCAATTGCGGACGCAAGTATCGAGAGCTGGTGTGTTGTCGAACTTCGTCGAGAGCGCGCTGAACTGCTGTTGCTGGCAGCCGGGGAGCAGGCCGAAAGTCAAGCGGACGCCGAATTCGTGGCGGCGATTGAAATGGCCGCTACCCAGGGAGCAAAACTGCCCGAGCTTCGCGCAACCGTTGCGCGCACGAAATTCCTAGCGGCACGCGGCATGCGCCAGCAGGCGCGCGACGCTCTTGTGCCGATCTGCAGCTGGTTTACAGAAGGTTTGGAAACGTGCGATCTCGTGGAAGCTCGCAAGTTATTGGCGGACTTGTAATCCGCTTCATTGCCGGAGGAGGCAAGCTCCCGCTGGATGCCTTTTATGCTTCGGTTGAGCAATTGCTCAACGCTGCGTTACGCAGCAAACCAATCGCCGTCGGTGGCGGGGTCGTGCTTGCCGCTTCCTACGAAGCCAAGGCCTTCGGAGTTCGTAGCGGCATGCCGGGATGACAGGCGCGCGAGCTGTGTCCACACCTCACCTTTGTCGGCGGCCATTTCAAAGACTATCAACGGCTGGGCAACGCCGCTATCAAACTGATCGGCGATTTCACGCCCTCGTCGCGCGGATCTTCATCGACGAGGCCTTTGCCCAGTCTTTTGAAGCACTTGCCGCCTCATCAGCTTTTCATTCGGACAAGCGGGCTGATGCTCGTTCGGACAAATGTCCGCCTTTTGTTCGAGCTGCCCGACGCTTCTTGGCGCCGTTGATGATCTGCCGCGTCGTGCGTTTGGTGAACTTTAGCAACACCTTCATTGTCGTGTGGCCGCCTTGTGCCAGCATCTCGCGGTCAGTCAGTTGCGTTTGATGGCGTCGAGCTCCGCCCATCAACTCGGGGTAAACCGGTACACCTGCATCGTCGAACAGCGGTCCAGCCCTCCTGATTGGTCTTCTCATCGATGATGCGGACCATGCTGACAGACGCATCGCTCTTTCCGGCGGAGCCTTCTGCCTGGTCGTAACTTAGCGTTGCGCTACACCACCCCTATCGTGTGGTCTTCAGCAATATGTCAAATATCTTGCCGTTCATAAGGAGAGCGATCTCGGTGGCGGGCAGCGGCTTCTGACATTCGGACAACGGATTGAGCCAGAAATTGGAGTTGGGCAACATTTCGAACAGATTGCGCGCGGCAGCGCCAAGGCACACCTCGGGCTCCTTGATATAGTCGGAGATCCGCTTCTTCGACGTAAAGGCGGGATGCCATTTCATGTTCTGGAAGTCGACCGTTGCAATATTGATCTCTTCCTGAAACTTCAGCGAACGGCGCCGCCTGGGTTTCATTGGCGCTTCCGGCGTCAGGACATAAATCTCCGCTTCGAGCAGCGCGCGATAGAATGCAGGAACGATGCTGGCATCCTTCCCGGCGGCCTGCATCAGGGCTTCGAGACCGTTTTCCGGTTCAAACATGGCGAGCCTCCTGGTTGACGTGACAAGGGACTTGACTTCAGCGCCTTTGGTTGGATCGCCGTCGTCCCGGAGCCCTCGTGGCGATTTGGCTAATCCTGCTTGCCACGCAGGGCGCGATAGATCGTATTACGCGATACGCCGAGGCGACGCGCGGTCTTGCTGATGTTGTTGCCGGCTTCGGCGTAGGCGGTCAGCACATGCGAGCGCTGAATGTCGTGCAAATTGGCCTTGAGCCCGCCGCTGCCCGCATTGCCAGCCAGGCGCTCGCTGCCGGAATGCACAAGAACGGATTCGACCGAGGTCTCGTCGATCAAATCTCCCGAGCCGGCCAGGGACAATCGGGAAATGACGTTGCGCAGCTCGCGGATGTTTCCGTCCCAATCCAATTCGGCCAGACGATCGATCGCGCCTTCGGTCAGATCCATCGAGGGATCGATCTTCTGGATCAAGTGGCGGGCGATTTCGGCGAAATCGGACCGCTCGCGCAACGGCGGCAACGTCACCTCCAACGTGTTGAGGCGAAACAGCAGATCAGACCGGAATCGGCCCTTGGCGATGGAGTCGTCGAGATTGGCATTCGTGGCGGATACCAGGAGAACGTCGACCTGGCGTTTAGTGCCACCGACCGGACGGACGGTCCAATCGTCGAGAAAACGCAGCAGCACGGCTTGCAGCGTCACCGGCATATCGCCGATCTCGTCAAGGAAGAGCGTGCCGCCGTCCGCTTCCTTGAACAGTCCCACGGCTCCGCCCTTCTTGGCTCCCGTGAACGCACCCTCGACATAACCGAACAACTCAGCCTCGATCAGGCTGTCGGGAAGCGCTGCGCAATTGACGGGAACGAAGGGGCCGGCCCGGCCCCTGGCGACATGGGCATGGCGGGCGAGTTGTTCCTTGCCGGTACCGGTTTCGCCGCGGATGAGGATCGGCATCTTCCGGACGGCCGCGATGCCCACCTGCTGGACCGCGGACGCGATCGCGGGATCGGCGGATACGAACTGTGTGGGGACGTCCTTGGGTGCCGGCGGCCGCGGCCGCGGAACCGTCTGAATCATCGAGAACTGACGGGCGTTCTCGATCGTCGCGACGAACTCGCTGCCGACCTCGTCCTGCAGGCGCTGGCGTTCCTTGCGCCGGCCCTCATCGACAAAGGCGCTGAATTTCGTGCGAAAGACGTCGGCGAAGCGGCGCCCGGGCGAGGCGGGTAGGCCATGCAGCAGGACGCTTGCAGCCCGGTTTGCGGCCAGGATACTGCCCTCATTGTCGACGGCCAGCAGGCCCGCGCTCAGGGTCTGGAGATATTCGCCGCGGTTGTGGAAGGCGATCAGGATATTTCCGCGGTGATATTCGCGGAATAGGCCGTTCTCAATCTGGGTCGCCGCCATCGCGACCAGCGCCTGGGTGTGAGCCTGCCGCGACATGCAATCCGATGACGCGTCCAGTATTCCAGCCAGTTCGCCATCGGGCGCGAAGATCGGTGCTGCGATGCAGGTGAGATTGTTGTAGCGCGAGAAAAAGTGGTCACGTCCGTGAACCACGATGGCCCGCTTGAGATAGGCCGCGGTGCCAAGCCCGTTAGTGCCACAGAAGGCTTCCGTCCAGACGGTGCCGGGCCGAATGCTCGCTGCGTTTGATGCGTCGCTGAAGCTCGAGTCGGAGATGATGTCGAGCAGCAGGCCGTCGGCGTTGGCAAAGGCGATCATGAAGTTGGAGCCGGCAATCTGCTGATGCAGCGTGTGCATCTCCGCGAGTGCGAGGCCGCGAATAAGCGAACATCGCTGCTGCTCCTGACGCAGGATTGCGGCACTCACGAACTCGGGCGAAGGCGGGCGCAAGGTATCAAGGCCAAACGCAATGCAGCGCATCCAGCTGTCATAGATATCGGCCGACAGAAGCTCTGCCGGCGGCGCTCCGCGCTGCTCGAGCGTCATCCACGCACTCTCCGTGCGTCTGCTGGCAGTCAGCATGACAGATCCTCCCGGAGCCGCTGGCGATTTCCGCTTGGCCTATGCCCGGTTCGGGTCGTTCTCGCGCGTTCAGCGGCTCTGATGATGATAGATCAAACAATCAAAAATCCAAATTTCTGCTCACGCGGTCTTGCCGTCGTAAAACTGTTCCGTCTCGGAACAATACGGCGCGAAGTTTGCTCCGAGGCGGACCGGTCCGTGCGCCGCTGAAATTGCAAGAACGATAGGAAGATCAGGCCGTTGCGGGCTTGGCACAGCCCTTGCTGTCTTAGTCAGCGAGAGAGCGATCGCATCGCTCCTGCAGACCAAAAAATTTTCGGGGAGGCAAACTCAATGAAAGCGGCGGTGCTTCACGAGTTCGACGAGAAATTGACGGCGAAGGAGTTTGTCAGATTCGAGGACGTGGCTGACCCGAAGATCTCGCGTCCGATGGACGTCATCGTGCGCATCGGCGGTGCAGGCGTCTGCCGTACTGATCTGCACATCGTCGAAGGCATCTGGCGCAGCAAGGTTGAGGTCAAGCTTCCCTACATCATGGGTCACGAGAACGCCGGCTGGGTCGAAGCGATCGGGCCTGGGGTCGAAGGGGTCAAGGTCGGCGATAGCGTGATTTGCCACCCGCTGGTCACCAGCGGGCATTGCCTCGCATGCCGACGCGGCGATGACATGCACGCGCTCGATAGTTCATTTCCTGGCATCAATGCCAATGGCGGTTACGCCCAGTACCTGCTGACGGGCCAGCGCTCTCTCATCAAGCTGCCAAAGTCGCTCGCGCCGAAAGATGTCGCCCCCTATACCGACGCCGGCTTGACGGCCTATCGCGCCGCCAAGAAGGCGTCCCGTCATCTGTTGCCCGGCGAATATGTCGCCGTGATCGGCGCCGGCGGGCTGGGCCACATCGGGATTCAGGTGCTCGCGGCACTTTGCGCAGCGGAGATCATCGTGATCGATCGCGCAGACCAATCGCTCGAACTAGCTAAGACGTGCGGCGCGCATCACATCGTGAAGGCGGATGGCAACGAAGTCGAGGCGGTACTGGCATTGACCGGCGGGCGCGGCGCGGAAGCGGTGATTGATTTTGTCGGCGAGGGCGACGCTATCGCCAAGGGCCTCTCAATGACCGCGAACGGCGGCTACTACTACATCGTCGGCTATGGCGGAAAGATCGACATCCCGACCATCGACATGATCACGTCGGAAAAGACCATCGTCGGCAACCTGGTTGGCACTTACGCCGAGCTGGTCGAGTTGATGGCGCTCGCCGATCGCGGCCTCGTGGAACTTCATACCAGGGAATACCGGCTCAGCGAGGCCAACGATGCGCTTCATGATCTGCACCATGGGCGCATCCATGGCCGCGCGGTCTTGATCCCGTAAGACATGATCCCATCAGGCATGTGCCGCGAGATGCCCAGCTTCAGCCCGAACCATCGAACGAGAGTCGCGCGAGTGACAAACGACAGCCCGCGCGGGCCACAGACCGCCGCCGAGCAAGATGCCGAATTGCAGCGCGCCCGCGATCGGATGGATGCTCGCGACAGGCTGATCGACAAAATGGTCGATAACCGCGAGTTGCAGATCAGGAATGAGCATGCGCGCGGCGGCGCCGAAATCGAGCTCGCGTGCGCCCTGCGCGATGCAGCGGGTGCCAGCGTCGGAAGCGAAGCGCATGCTGAACTGCAAAGAGCAACCTCGCGCCTGGAGATGCTCCGGGAGGAGCACCGGCGCTTGGCGGCGGAGCGTGAATGGCTCAACAGATCCCTGCTTGAAACGGAGGCCGGCCCTTCGTCCGGCGAACATCAACATTCGGGACATGCATGATGAGCAATAGCAAGGCGACAACGAAGATTGCGTCTGAGGGACAACAACGAATGCCGTCTGCACAATTGGACATGAGTGACGAGGAGAGGTCGAAAGACGCCTTCTTCGTTCATCTGGCCGAGCTCACCGAAGCCATGATCGCCGGTCACGGCCGGGATTTCGCAATCGGTGCGTTGGTCCTCTCGGCGAAGTTCGTCGCCGAAGGCAAGCCTCTCATCAAACAGACCAACGCAGCCGGCGAGACCGTCAGCATCCGGAAACCGAGCTGAAGGAGATAATGAGTTCGCAGATCGCCAATCCATTTACGGAATCAAAGTTTGTTTTGCAGCCGAGAATTTCAAAAATGCGATCCAGGGTTTTGACCTGGAACCGACGCGAGAATGCCAGGGCTAACGCAACGTTCAAAGGAGCTGGAAATGACTGCAAGTCTGACACTGAACAAGATCACCGCCCAGAAAGGAATCAGCATCGCTGAGGCGGCAAACCGTGTCGCGGATCTTGGCTGGACGCCAAGCTACGTGCAGGAGGCGATGACCTTCCCGACCGATTACAAGATCTCGAAGACGCCGCGTGACCCGATGAAGCAGGTCCTGCGGTCGTATTTCCCGATGCAGGAGGAGAAGGATAATCGCGTCTACGGTGCGCTGGACGCGGCGTTGCGCGGCGACATGTTCCGCAACGTCGAGCCGCGATGGGTCGAGTGGATGAAGCTGTTCCTGGCGATCATCCCGTTCCCGGAGATTTCGGCGGCGCGCTCGATGGCGATGGTCGGACGGCTGGCGCCCGGCGAGGAACTGCGCACCGGGTTCACCATGCAGATGGTCGACGAGTTCCGTCACTCGACGATCCAGATGAATCTCAAGAAGTGGTACATGGAGAATTATATCGATCCCGCAGGGTTCGATATCACCGAAGCCGCGTTCGGCAAGTGCTATGCGACCACGATCGGCCGCCAGTTCGCCGAGGGCTTCCTGACGGGTGACGCAATCACCGCAGCCAACGTCTACCTGACGGTCGTCGCCGAGACGGCTTTCACCAATACCTTGTTCGTGGCGATGCCATCGGAAGCGGCGCGCAACGGCGACTACGCTTTGCCGACCGTGTTCTTGTCGGTTCAGTCGGACGAATCTCGCCATATCGGCAACGGACACTCGATGCTGATGGCGATGATCAACGATCCGTCGAACCATCAGCTGCTGGAGCGCGACCTGAAATACGCATTCTGGCAGAATCACGCGATCGTCGACGCCGCGATTGGAACGTTCATCGAGTACGGCACGACCAACCGCGACAAGAACAAGGAGTCCTACGCCGAGCTTTGGCACCGCTGGATCTACGAGGACTATTACCGAACCTACATGCTGCCGCTCGAGAGATACGGCATCAAGATTCATCACGACGACGTCGCTGCTGCCTGGGACCGGATCGTCAAGAAGAATTACGTCCATAAGACCGCGCAATTCTTCACGGTCGGCTGGTCGGTGAACTTCTGGCGCATCGAGGCCCAGACTGAAAAGGATTTCGAGTGGTTCGAGCACAAATATCCAGGCTGGTACGCCGAATTCGGCGACTTCTGGAAATGGCACGCCAAGCTCAGCGTGCCCGGCGAGACCAACATCCTCTTCAACAGCGAGGTGGGCTATGTGTACCCGCACCGGTGCTGGAGTTGCATGGTCCCGTGCCTGATCCGCGAAGACTTCGTCTGCGACGAGGTCGACGGTAAGATGTACACCTACTGCTCGGAAGGCTGCCGTTGGACCCATAAGGTGGCGTTCGCTGCCGAATACGAGGGGCGAGCGACACCGGCGATGGGCCGCTTCAGCGGTCGCCGTGAATGGGAAGACTGCTATCACGGCTGGGATGTCGCGGATGCGATCAAGGATCTCGGCTTTGTCCGTCCCGACGGCAAGACCCTGATCGCTCAGCCGCATCTGCGCTTCGACCCCAAGGACATGTGGACGCTCGACCACGTGCGCGGACACACGCTTGGCAGTCCGCTGCGCGGCTTCAGGGCCTTGTCGCCGATCGAGCGCGAGGTCGCAACCGCCGAATACCGCAAGGGCTTCAAGATCAATCCCTGCAACTGAGAATAACGACGGGAGGGGCCGCTTCCGCGGCTCCTCTTGCCAGGATCGGCAAGCGATTTGCCGATCGTTCTGTTCAGCGGTGATGACGACAAGGCGGGGATGATGACGGACGCAGGAATTCACAAGGTTCGTTTCGAGCCAGTGGGTATCGAGATGGAAGTGGAAGAAGGCGAGACCGTCCTTGACGCGGCGTTTCGCCAGGGTATCTCGCTGATGCACGGTTGCAAGGAAGGCCAGTGCGGCAGCTGCAAATCGAGGCTGGTCGACGGCGACATCGAGCTGCTGAAATACTCGACCTTCGCCCTGCCGGATTACGAAAGCGAGACTGGGCACGTCCTGCTGTGCCGGACGCACGTCTATAGCGACATCAGTGTTGAACTGCTGAACTACGACGAGGACTTGCTCAGCCGCTCGATTGCGGTGAAGGCATTTGCCGGGCGTGTGGCGGGGATCAGCGCGCTGACATCGGACATCAGGTTGCTGGAGATCGAGATCGAGAAGCCGTTGAAATTCTGGGCTGGCCAGTATGTCGATCTGACACTTCAGGATGGCGCCATCACACGCGCCTTCTCGATGGCGAATCCGCCCAGCGAGAGCACCAATCTCCGCTTTATCATCAAGAAATATCCGAACGGGGCGTTTTCGTCCCAGCTCGACGGAAAACTGGGCGTCGGCGATACCGTGACCGCCAAAGGCCCGTATGGCACCTGCTTCCGGCGCGAAGAGCGGCCGGGGCCGATGTTGCTGATCGGCGGCGGCTCGGGCATGTCGCCGCTCTGGTCGATCCTGGCCGATCACATCGGGAGCGAGGAGCAACGGCCGGTGCGGTTCTTTTACGGAGCCCGCACGCGTGCCGACCTGTTCTACCTCGACGAGCTCGCAGCCATCGCTGCGCGGCTCCACGACTTCAAGTTCGTGCCGGCATTGTCGCACGCCGAGGCGTGCGACGGCTGGGACGGCGAGACCGGGCTGATCCATGAGGTCGTGCTGCGGCATCTGCGTGCGGAAAAATTGAGCGGCGCCATCGATGCCTACGCGTGCGGGCCGACCGCGATGATCGACGCTCTGCTGCCTGTCCTGCAAATGAATGGCGTCGAGCCGGACCACATCTATTTCGACAAGTTTACGCCGGCGGTGCGATGACGGCGTTCAAGGTTCGTCGCAGAACAGAATGGCAAAAAGGGAGTGAGACATGAGCGCACAAACGAGCAGAGCAGCAGCGACCAAGCCCGCAGCAATCATCAAATCCGGGGCCGCAGGAGCGGCGGTGTTTCCGGGTTCGGACAGCCGCAAGTACAATTACTTCGAACCTAAGGGCCGCAAGGCAACCCACTACGAAGACATGACGGTCGACGTCCAGCCGGATCCCGAGCGCTATCTGCTGCAGGACTGGATCATCTCCTTCCCGGACGGAACGCCGACCTATTCGAAGGACTGGACCGCGGCGAAAAGCTCGAACTGGCACAAATTCCGCGCCGTCGACCAGGAATGGGAACGCACGCATTACCAGCGGCAGTCGACGATCTGCGGCATGGTGCAGAACACCATCGAAAACGGCCGTAAGTCCGGCGCGCCGACCCGCTTCGATCCCGCGTGGGTGAAGATCCTGCAGAACCATCTCGGCGCCTACAAGCATGCCGAATTCGGCCTCGGCACTTCGACGATGCAGGCGCAGCGTTACGGCTACACGCAGATGGTCAACAATGCGATCCTGACCAACTCGTCCTACAAGCTTCGGTTCGCGCAGGACATCACGCTTTATCTGAGCGAGATCGGTCTGGATCTTCCGGGCTTCGACATTGCCGCCGGCAAGACGCACTGGCTGGAAGATCCGATCTGGCAGGGTGTGCGCAAGTCGGTCGAATCGGTGATGGGTTCAAACGACTATCTGGAGCAGTATTTTGCGACCAACGTGGTGTTCGAACCGCTGATCGGCGAGCTGTTCCGCTCGGGCTTTCTGATGCAGGCGGCGTCCGCGCAGAACGATTTCATCACGCCGGCGGTCGTCTCCGCTGCAGAAGCCGACTATGAACGCAATCTCGCCAACACCGTCGAGCTGTTCCACATTCTCGGTACCGATCCGACCTACGGCGCCCAGAACCTTGCGCTGTTCAACAAGTGGCTGGCCAAGCACGGCGATCTTGCGCTCGATGCCGCCAATCATCTGCAGCCGATCTGGTCGCAGCCGCGTGTCAAGGTCGTGGCTTTCGCCGATGCCATGGCACAGGCCAAGAACCGCATCAGAGGTATCGCGAGCGAGCTCGGCCTGACGGTTCCGGCGGCTCTCGCATCATAGCCGGCATCGCTTCACGTTCCCTCACACTCAATTCTTCAGGAGATCGACATGCTGCACGAGGACAACATCTTCAAATCGATGAAAGACATCACGTTCGAGGACACGGTGTCGCATCAATGCGGGGTCACCATGAACGACAGCGTCGAGGCGCGCGCTATCGCCGAGGTTATGGGCCGTCATGAACATATCAAGGTGACCTATATGCCGGCGATGATCCGCATCGACGGCGTCGGCAAGATGGAATTCAAGATGGACGAGATTTCCGAGGAACTGGGCCGGGTCATGACGCCGCATCTCTTCGAGATTTCAACCTCGACGCATTACGGCCGCATGGTCATGACGGACGACAACACCGTCATGCTGTTCGGCGACATGAACGAGATGATGAAATACATCGTCTGACGGACGCTTGCGAACGAGCCTGGCCGGCACGGAGCCGGCCGGGCTCGATCGACGACATCGCGCGGCTCATAACAATATGAAAATTCCAGCGAGAGCAGGGGAAACGCCATGTACAGGACAGCCAAGGGTGAAGAGATTTTTGTGATCGATGGACATACGCATTTCTGGGACGGGAGCCCGGCGAACCAGAAGAACGTCCACGGCAAGCAATTCATTGAATGCTTCTACGCTTATCACGCCAATCTGAGCCCTCCCTCGGAGAAGTGGGCGCTGGAGAAGTTCGAGAAATACGACGCCAAGACGATGTTCGACGACCTGTTCGTCACCGGCTACGACGACATGGCGATCCTGCAGCCGACCTATCTCACCGACTTCTACAAGAACGGATTCAACACCACCGAACGAAATTCGGCGCTGAAGAAGAGCCATCCGGATCGCTTCATTCTCAATGGCGCGTTCGATCCGCGCGACGGGACCAAGGGCATCGAGGATCTTCATGCGCTGTCGGAGAAGCACAAGCTCAAGGGCGTCAAGCTCTACACTGCGGAGTGGCGCGGCGAATCCAAGGGCTACAAGCTCACCGACAAGGCGTCCTACCAGTATCTCGAGGCTGCGCAAAAGCTCGGAATCAAGAACATCCACGTCCACAAGGGGCCGACGATCATCCCGCTGAACCGGGATGCGTTCGATGTGGCCGACATCGATGACGTCGCCACCTCGTTCCAGGACCTCAACTTCATCGTCGAGCATTGCGGCCTGCCGCGGCTTGACGATTTCTGCTGGATCGCGACCCAGGAGACCAACGTCTATGCCGGCCTTGCGGTGGCGTTGCCGTTCATCCATTCGCGGCCGGGGTATTTTGCTCATGTCATTTCCGAGCTGCTGTTCTGGGTCGGGCCGGACAAGATCCTTTACGGCAGCGATTACGGCATTTGGACTCCGAAATGGCTGATCGACAGGTTCATGGCCTTCGAGATTCCGGACGACCTCACCAAGGAAACCGGTTCGGTGCTGTCGATGGAAACCAAGACCAAGATTCTCGGTCTCAATGCCGCGCGGATCTACGGCATCGATATCGAAGCGCAGAAGAAGAAGATCCGGGCGGGCGGCGGTTACGCCCATTTGCCCGAAGCCGTTCACGCGCCGAGGTGACGGCGATGAGTGATGGTGCAAAGGGGACGGTGCGGCCGGGAGGCCGCTCGTCGGACGACAAGCGGGCCCAGATATGGGCCTGCCTGCGAGGCGTGATGGATCCGGAGCTCGACGAGTCCGTCACCGACCTGAACTTCGTGACCAGCGCCGATGTGGATTCCAAGGACCGGGTCCACATCGAATTCCGCTTGCCGACCTATTGGTGCGCCGCCAATTTTTCGTTCCTGATGGCGGATGACCTGCGCCAGGCCGTAAGCCGGCTGGACTGGGTCAAGGGCGTCAGCGTGGTGCTGGGCGAGCACATGTATGCCGACAAGATCAATGCGGGTCTTGCCCAGGGATGGTCGTTCCAGGAGACCTTCGGCCCAGAGGCCGATGGCAGCCTGGACGATTTGCGGCAGACGTTCCTTGTCAAGGCATTCCTGCGCCGGCAGGTTGCGTTGCTCAATCATCTCATCGGACTCGGACAGTCTCCGGGAATGATCGTGAGCCTGACGCTAACGGATCTTAGGTGTCTGCCGCTCGACGATGCCGGCGAGAAACTGGTTCAGCGCTATCTCGAACGGCGTGCCGTCGTGGGCCCGGCGAGCGGCAATGCGCCGGCGTTTGTCGATGCCGAGGGAGCCCAGCTGAAGGCCGACGGCCTGGCCGGCTACGTTTCGAATCTGCGGCGGGTCGGCATCAATGCCGAACTTAACGGCGCGCTGTGCCGCGGCCTGCTTGCCGCGCGCTTTGACCTCGATACGCCGTTCGTGCCGAAATCGAAAACGCAGCCGGCGTCGCTGGGCACGTAACACGTGCCATGACGCCGGTGCGCAGCACCAAGACCAAGTCCAGACCAGACGACCTCAAGATAAAAACCGGGGATATCCAATGCCGAAGATCATGCTGCACGATGACGATGCGCGGGCCGCGCTGGGCAGGGGCGTCGCCAAACTCGCCAAGGCGGTGCGGGGGACCTTGGGGCCAAAGGGCATGAACGCTATCATGGATCGGCCGATCGGCACGCCGGTCGTGTCGCGCGACGGCGTCAGCATTGCCAGCGAGATCGAGCTTGAATGCCCGTTTGAGAACATGGGCGCGCAGGTGCTGCGGGAGGTTTCCGCGCGAACCAACGAGGTCGCGGGCGACGGCACCACCACGGCGACCGTGCTCGCCGATGTCCTTGTGCAGGACGGCCTGAAATGTCTCGCGGCCGGTGCCAACCCGGTCGAGCTGGTTGAAGGGCTGGAGCTGGCGGTGGCCGAGACCATCGCTGCGCTGAAGCGCCTGGCGAAGCCGCTGCAGGGCGCTGCCGGTCTGCGGGCCGTTGCGAGCATTGCTGCCAACGACTCGGCGTTGGGCGATATGGTGGCCGAAGCCTTCGAGCGGGCCGGCAATCACGGCATCGTCGCCGTGGAGTATGGCAACACGGTCGAGACGACGCTGGAAATCGTTGAAGGCATGGCCTTCGACCGCGGCTATCTCTCGCATCACATGGTGACCGACATCGAGAAGATGCAGGTGGTGCTCGACAATCCCTTCATCCTCATGACCGATATCAAGATCCAGACCGGGGAGCAGCTCGGTGGTGTGATCTCGCTGATCGAGAGGAGCGGGAGACCTTTGCTGATCATCTCCGAGGAAGTGGCGCCGTCGGTGATCATGCAACTGCTGGCGCGTCGGGAAAAAGGCAACTTCAAGGTCGCCGCGATCCATCCGCCGGAGTTCGGCCATTGGCGCAAGGCGATGCTCGAGGACATTGCGATCACGACCGGGGGCCGCGTCATCTCGGTTGATCTTGGCGGACGGCTCGAAAAGGCCGAGCTGCCCGACCTCGGGTCCGCGCGGCAGGTGCGCATTTCCGCCTCGAAGACCCTGATCACGGCGGGCGGCGGCGATCAAAAGACCATCGCCGCGCGCCGCGAGCAGGTGTTGCGTCAATACGATGCCGCCCCGGAAAATATCGAGCGGGACAAATTCCAGGAGCGGATCGCGAAGCTGTCGGGCGGCACGGCGATGATTCTCGCAGGCGGTGCGACGCCGGTCGAGCAAAAGCGCCGGACCCAGTTGATCGAGGATTCGATCAATGCGACCCGTGCGGCGATCGAGGAGGGTATCGTGCCGGGAGGCGGACTGGCCCTGCTCAGGATCGCGGGAAAACTCGACGAGCTGGTTGGCCGCCTGGACGGTGGCGCCAGGCAGGGTGCGGAACTGCTGCAGCGCGCGCTCAGTCGTCCGCTTTTCTACATCGCGGCCAATGCTGGCCTGAACGGAGAGGCGGTGGTTGCGAAAATCGCGAAGGAACGGAACGGCCATGGGCTCGACGCGCGCAATGGCTCGGCCGTCGATCTTGTCGAAGCCGGCATCATCGATCCCGTCAAGGTTTGCTACAGCGCGGTTCGCAATGCGGCATCGGTGGCCGGGCTGATCCTCACGACGCAGACGTTGATCGCCAAGAAGCCGGATGATTACGATCCGACCGCCGGGCCAGCTCGTGGCGGCGGCGCCGAACGGCTCTGATCGAGGGGCGTCGGTCTGAGTCGATCGGCTGTCGTCCGATTTTCAACGCACGCTGCGACGCGCGCGGCATCGGCGGGCTAAGCACCTATGGCTTCATTCGGGCTTCTTTTGCCCGAGTGCGCGATAGATGGTGTTTCTCGAGACGCCGAGACGTCGTGCCGTTTCGCTGACGTTTCCGGCGGTCTCTTCGTACACTACAAGGATTCGAGACCGGTGGACGTCGCGGAGCGATCCGGGCTCCGCGTCCGGGTGTCGCGTGATGGTGTCCTCCGCGCCAGCCTCTTTGGCGGAGCCGTTCGCAGCGGCGAGAGTGAAGCGTGCCAGCACATTGCGAAGCTCGCGGATGTTGCCGGGCCAGGGACGTGTGGCGAGATGCGCAATGTCTGCCGGCGTGATACCGCAATTCGGGTCGATCGCATCGAGCAGATGGCGAACGATGGCGTCGAAATCGTTGCGTTCCCGGAGTCTTGGCAGCGTCACCTCGAGCGTGTTGAGGCGATAGAGCAGGTCGGATCGGAACCGGCCTTCGGCCATGGCCTTGTCGAGCCTGGCGTTCGTGGCGGAGATGAGAAAGACATCGACCTTCGATCTGACGCCGCCGACAGGGCGCACGGTCCAGTCGTCGAGCAGACGCAGCAGAACGGCCTGCAATGCGATGGGCATGTCACCGATCTCGTCAAGGAACAGTGTGCCTCCGTCGGCTTCCTTGACCAGTCCGATTGCGCCGCCGCGCCGTGCCCCGGTGAATGCGCCCTCGGCGTAGCCAAAGAGTTCGGTCTCGATCAGGCTTTCGGGCAGGGCGGCGCAGTTGACGGGGACGAACGCACCGGTTCGTCCGCTCGCCATGTGGGCGTGGCGGGCAAGCTGTTCCTTGCCTGTCCCAGTCTCGCCGCGGATGAGGATCGGCATCTTGCGCGCTGCCGCCGTCTCGACCTGACGGACGATGGCTCGCACCGCGGGATCGCGGGCGACAAATCTGGCGGCTGTGCTCCCGGCCATAGGCTGAAGAGACCGGCCGGTCGGGTTCAGATCCTTTCGGTCCGACGGAGCATTCGCGGTCTCGTCGCGTTCAGAGTCGGATCTCGACTTCTGAACGTCGCGGTGCGCGATCAACTGGCGCCGTCGTGCATGCAGCACCACGATGGCGCCGATGCCGGACCGTTGGTTCTCCACGAAGTTAAAACTCGCGTTTGGCAGCAGTTCCTTCAGCTTGCCCGGCCACTTCTCGAAGGGCACCGTCTTCAACAAGCGAGTTGGCGCGTCGTCGTGAATGCCGTGGTGGTCATGCCGGAGAGCGTTCAGGGCGCGTTCGGTGGCGTGGAGGATCGTGCCGCGACGGTCGAGTACGATACATTCGTCGTTCGACCATCGCGATCTCTTGGCGAGAAAGCGGCACAGCAGCTCTTCATGTTCCTGTCGGATCGATTGCGCCAGGACGCTTTCCACGTGATGTCCGACCGCGACGGCCAAGGCGAGGCTCTGCGGATTGAAGGTGCTTGCCGGGCCTGAGATATCCACCACGCCGAGCAGTTCGCCGTCGCTGGGATCGTGAACCGGAACGGCAGCGCAGGTCCACCGTTGCACTTCGGAACAGAAATGCTCCGCACCGCGGATCTGGACCGGTTTGGATTCCGCGATCGCAGCACCGATCGCGTTGGTGCCGATGTCGGCCTCGCTCCAGCGACCTCCGTGTTCGAGATGCACCGCGCGACCGGCGTCGATGACCCTGTCATCGCCCTGGGTATCGATGATCAGACCGCTGGGGTCCGTAAGGATCATGATTGAATTTGCATCGCTCAGGAATGTCTTCGAATTCTCGAGAGCGCAGCGGGCGGCATGACGGATTGAAGCGTGCTTGGATCTATGGCGAAATAACTCGGCGTCGGCAACGAGCGGCGCGCGCGCACGATCGACGGTGACGTGATGGTTCCTGGATCTCTGCCACGATGCTGCGACCGACGATCTCAGATCGGACGACAACGCTCCGCGCTCGACGAACTTCTCCCATGCCGCCAGCACTTCTCGTTGGTCCATTCCGGGCTCCTCCGAGGGCTCAAGACCCGCTCATCATAGGTCTTGCGATCGATCACCTGAATGCGGGCGATTGCTTGACGCACCTGCTGGTTCGATCCGCGAAAGGTGACGATCAGACCCTTCCAGGCGGCCTGGACGACGGCCTGTATCGGATCTCATATTCGTCGCTCCTGCCGTGAAGACGACCGCGCCGCGCAATCAAACAATCCCTTCAGCGTCCCATTTCCCCGACGTCCCAAGCCGTCTCTCGAGCCCGGTGACGAGGTCAGCGTATACGTTTTGAATGATTTCAGTAAAGGTAGCGATCCGAAGTTTCGCCGTGTTCGGTGGGGTTGGCCAAAGAGCAGGTTTCGAAGGCTACTCTGCTGGAGCGATCCGCTTGCCGAAGGGCAACGGCTCGATCTATTCGAAAATTCCGGTTAAAGCTCATTATCGTGCGGCGCAACATCCGAGCATTGAGTGGTGCGCGATAATGTCCTCGGCCATCCACCCGGGCGGTAGCTGTGGCCGTATCAGGTCGGCGAGCGTGCGACCGCTCATGCCGGAAATATGCGAGGCCTTCGCCGGCACCGGGGCACAGTCACTCCGGTGGCATCGGAACCATCCACGCCGGTTCCGCACTTGGAGCCTTGCACCGGCTTGAACGGCTCATCCAGGAGGCTGTGACGACGGTCCTCCGCGCGCTGATCGCCGAGACCATCAACGTGATGGCCGTGCTCGCCGGCCGTGGTGACGAGTGCCGGCTTGCCGAGCTCGTCATTGTGGAGGGCCGGGCAATCGAGCGCCAGGATTTGATGAACGCGGAGGTCGAGGGCCAATACGCGGGAACGCAAGATAAACTCTCTTAGTCGCAGAACCCTCGCGATCGCCGGACTGTATCGGACGGATACAGGCCAAATGCGGAGCGGTAAAGCGCTGCAAAACGGCCCATGTGAGTAAAACCCCACTTCAGTGCGACTTCGCTCACCGGAAGCAGGTTCTCTGGTCGCGATAGCTCATCGTGGATCGCTTCAAGTCGAATTCTTCGCAAATAGGCGACAGGCGTCGTGCCATGGATTCTACGAAATCCCAATTGCAGCAATCGACTGCTGACACCAACCGCACCGGCAATATCGGCGATCGTCAGCGGCAGATGGAGGTTAGCCCGCATATATTCAGTGGCCCGCTGAATGTAACGAGGCGGTGCATCCAGCGGGCGGCGGTTCAACCGGTCGATCAGCCGATGGGGGACATTCTCAAGTATCAGCTGTATGGCAGCTTCTGATAGCAGAGCGCTGGCTTTCGGAGAGCGCGCCAGGATCCCATCATACAAGCCAGCGGCGCTGGCACGAACAAGCTGAAAAAGGATCTGCCCGGCGCTGGTGGACAAATCGACTTTTGGCACCAGATCGAGATCTTCCAGTGCTGTGCTCCCGAACGTCGCAGACAGCACCTTTGTAACCACATCCGTATGCAACGTCAGCGTTACACTCGAGTACCTTCCATCCACCGCTTCGACCCTCTGCTCTTGCAACATCGGGAGTGATACGATGGCCATTTCGGAGGGCGTGCGTTGTACGTTTCTTCCTGCGAGGAGCATTTCGGCCTTGCCGGCATTCAGCACGCTTATCGCAAGCTCTCCCGACGTCTTCTCGTATGAATAGTGCCAATCCCAACCAGCAGAAAGCTCCGCCCTTACGACGTCCATTCCTGCTCCAATTGCAACATCCGCATGCCAACGAAATGCTTCGTTAGGTTTCGGTGAGGAGCGAGCATTGATCCCGTGAGGATGGAGTATTTCGAGCAAATCTTGAAACGAAGATCCTGATCGCGCGAGCGGTGCAGCGAGTACATCGTCGACCATGCATGTCCTCAACCACTGGATTTTTGCTGTACGCGAATCGATCTCATCCGTCAGGCCGGGCATCTACCGTTCAGGGCGCCCGCTCGAAGCATGGACCGCGTCAACTTGCAAACCCGGAGACTAGCACAGCTTTGGTGAATTTCTCTCAATATCCGATTTTCGAACGAAACATCCAGATCGCGCAATAGAGCCGCGAAGGCACTAGCCAAGATCCGAATGCTTCTATCCGGAATGCGATGACCTCCATGGACTTATGGCGCGTTTGGCCTAAATCCATCGAGTCACTCAAAACCGGTTAAGAAAGCATGTTTAGAAGAATAACTTGCGTGTTCACGCTCATGGTTCTTTCGTCTGTGGCTGCGCTGGCCGACAATTGCGCTGAGCACTTCCAGATCAGCGGCGTTCCGTTGGTAACGGGGTCGACCAACAAGACCTGGATGATTTTCCCATCAGTCAATCCCGGTGTCGCCCTTGACAGGGTTTCCCGCGCCGTTCTGGCCGAGGGCTTCGTCGGTGTGAACGTGGACAAGAAGCTTGGTACGCTGACCACGCAGCAGGAAACGACCGGATCCGGCCGACCACAAACATTGCAAGTCGTCGTCCGCAGGGAGGGCAGAGGTAGCCGCGTCGACGCGGTCTTCATCTTGCCGCCAGGACAAGTGGCTCCCGGTGTCAGCGATAACCTCTGCCGCGTCGTGAACGCAGCCGGCCAATAACCCCCGCCCATCCAAGAATTTATGCTGACGCGCGAATTGTAACCGGCCGCGCGTGTGGGGTCGCGGCCAGGCGAGCCTACAATCCATGTTCAGGAATCGGGAGGCAGGGCCGGCCTGCGCCCCACAGGAATGAAGCAGGAAATTCGATGCGCATCGATCACATTTTGAAAGTCGTTTTGATGGCCACTACCGGTGCTGTGGTGCTTTCAGCTTCCGCGATTTCGGCACCGTTACAGACCGACACGGGTCTTGCGGCCGCAGTCCCGGCACTGACGGAGCAGGTCTGGTGCCGTTACGGACAATGCTATGACAATGGCGTGGGCGTTGGCGGACTGGTCGGCGGCCTCATCGGCGGCGCCATCGCGGCCGGTGCGGCCAGCGCCGCCGCGCAGCAGGAAGCAGCCGCCGCCCAGCAGCACGCGGCCTCTTGCGCGCAGCGCTACCGCTCCTACGATCCGGCGTCGAATACGTATGTGGTAAAGGGCCGGCGCTATTCCTGTCAGTAAGTCTTCGAGATGTCGTCGCGACTATATTTTGCTTGAAGGGCTGCGGTGCGATACCGCAGCCCCTCTTGGTTTGCCAGGACCATTGCCACGGCGCGCGAGAACGCGGCCGCGCGCCCGCATCGACGGGCATGTCACGGCTGCGGCGCCGCGTCGTTGGAGACGATCAGATTCTTGGTGTCGACCGGCGCAGGCGCCAGCTCGCTCTCTTTCTCGCCGCCGAGGAAAGCATCCAGGGTGGCCTGGATGCGCTCCTTGGCGGTATCGGGACCACGATCGCTCATCCAGGTGTGCATGAACTTGGTCTTGATGACGTTGATGCCGTTGCTCAGCTTCGAGGGCAGCACGCCGGGATCGGTCTGGAACTGGGGATCGTCCGATCGGAACGACAGGATCTTCATCTTGTCGCGGATCACGAAGGGGACACGCAGATTATCGAGCGTCACGACCTGCCTCACCATGTCCGGGTGCTCCTTGGCGAAATACATCGCGGTGTCGCCGCCATTGGAGTGGCCGACCATGGTCAGGTGCTCGTAGTCGGCATTGGGATGTCGCTTCTTGAGTTCATTCAGCGTGAACAGGATGTTGGCCTCGCCCTTCTTGTAGACGGGAAGGCGGCCGACATAGGGCTCGCCGACCTTGGTCACGAGTGGCGGATCGGTCGGCAGGTCCTGTTGGACGCTGGCGACGAGATAGCCGCGCGCCGCGAACACGTTGGCGAGGAACGAATACTCGGTGTTCCTGACGGTGTTGCCATTGCTGATCACTGCGACCGGCAGCCGCCAGAAACCGCCCTCGGCCTTCATCTCGTAGTCTTTGCGCACTGCGACATCGACCGTCACCGGGCGTTGGCGCGCCGCGTCGAACAGGGCCAGGCCTTCGTGCTGAATGCCCCATTTGCTTATGGCAACGTAGCCGCCGACCGCCAGCGTGGACACACAAGCCAGTACCGCTATTCCCCGCCTCATGGCCTCCATCCCAATCAAATTTTCTTGCCATATAGACGATTAAAACGCAGAGATCACGCAGCGGTGGCGGCCCAGCCGGATTAAATTTCCGAAATTTTTTGCATGGCGACTGGAACCATCTGGGCCTTTCTGAACCGCGCAACTATCCGTCCAGCGCCACAGAGCCGCAACGAAGCGCGTCATTCCTGCTACGTCAGAACGCGGTGTAACCGCCATCGATCACGAAGCAGTCGGCGGTGTGGTATGAGGAGGCCTTGCTCATCAGGTACACCGCAATGCCGCCGAAATCAGCGGGCTCTCCGAAGCGGCGAACCGGGATGCGCGGCATGACGTTGGCGACGAACTTGTCGTTCGCCATGATGCCGGCGGTCATCTCGCTCTTGATCCAGCCGGGCAGGATTGCATTGGCCGTGACGCCGTGGCGGGCGAGCTCGACCGCCAGCGCCCGGCATAGCGCATTGATCGCGGCCTTGGTCGCAGCGTAGTGCTCGTTGCGCGCCGTGCCGAAGATGGACGCAAGGCTCGAGGTCGCCACCAGCCGGCCGAACGCATCACCGCTCTGGGCCCGCTCGGTCATGTGCCTGGCCGCGGCCTGGAAGGCATGGAAAACGCCGTCGAGATTGGTCGCGAACATCGCGCGCCACTCTTCTTCGCTGCGCTCGATGAAGGACTTTCGGCCGCCACCGCCGATGCCGGCATTGGCGAAGCAGCCGTCGACGCGGCCTAACGCGTCGAGCGTGGCCTGCATCGCCGCGTTGACGGAGTCAGGGCTGGTCACGTCACAGACGCGGGTGTCGACCTTGCCGGGACCGGCCGCCATCGATGCCGCCGCAGCCTTGTTCTTCTCGGCATTCCGGCCCCAGATCGAGACGTTGCAGCCAGCAGACGCAAGTGCCTGGGCGATGCCGAGGCCTATACCGCCATTGCCGCCGGTGACGACGGCGACGCGGCCGGTGAGGTCGAAGAGAGACATGAGCGTTTCCGTTTATGGGTGCGCATCAGCTGCGCGCTTATGGCAGGTCGGTCTTGAGGCCGCGAGCATGGACAAGGTGGCCGCAAAAATCAAATATGCGCGCGAACCAACCACATGCTGCCCGGCACCGAATTTCCGTAGCAGAGAATGCAGCGCCGGCGCGAGAGCCCTAAAGAGGAAACCATGCAGTTCAAGCACGTCACGCTCGATTTCGAAGGCCCGGTGGCCGTCCTGAAACTCGACCATCAGGAGGTCATGAACGCGGTCTCGATGGACATGCTGGGCGGCCTCGCCGAGGCACTCGATGAGATCGAGGATCGCAAGGCCGAGGTGCGCTGCCTGGTCATCACCGGCGCCGGACGCGCGTTCTGCACCGGCGCCAATCTGCAGGGCCGCGGCAACCAGCAGGCGAAGCCCGGCCGCAACAACACGGGTGCGGCGCTGGAGACCGCCTTCCATCCGTTCCTGCGGCGCCTGCGCAACCTGCGCTGTCCGATCGTGACCGCGGTCAACGGTCCTGCCGCCGGAGCCGGCATGAGCTTCGCGCTGATGGGCGACATGATCCTGTGCGCGAAATCGTCCTATTTCCTGCAGGCGTTCCGCCGCATCGGCCTGGTGCCGGATTGCGGCTCGACCTGGCTGCTGCCGCGGCTGGTCGGTCGCGCCCGCGCCATCGAGCTGTCGCTGATGGGCGAGAAGCTGCCGGCGGAGAAGGCGCTGGAATGGGGGCTCGTCAATCGCGTCCATGAGGACGGCGTACTGATGGAGGAAGCAATGAAGCTCGCGAGCGAGCTCGCCAACGGTCCGACGGTGGCGCTGGCGCTGATCCGCAGGCTTTATTGGGACAGTCCGGAGAACTCGTTCGAGCAGCAGCTCAACCTCGAATTCCAATCGCAGCGCGTCGCAGGCAATACTGCCGACTTCAAGGAAGGCGTCACCGCGTTCCTGGAGAAGCGTCCTGCCAAGTTCAGGGGCCAATGATCGAGAGCGAATGATAGACGAGCGGCTTTCGCGCTGTGTCGCCGCCTTCATGCCGGGGGCGACCGGGGTCAAGGACATTGCCAAGCTCTCCGGCGGCGCAAGCCAGGAGACTTGGCGGTTCGACATATTGGCTCCTGATGGCCGCATCGGCGCGATCCTGCGCCGCTCGCCGGAAGGTTATGGCGCCGCGCCCGGCCGTGCGGCGGGCCTCGGCAACGAGGCGGCGCTGATGCAGCTCGCCTATGGAGCGGGCGTGCGGTCGCCGCGCGTGCTGCATGTGTTGCGGCCCGAGGACGATCTTGGCACCGGCTTCATCATGTCGCGGATCGAGGGCGAGACGATCGCGCGCAAGATCCTGCGCGATGCCGAATTTGCGGACGCGCGGCCGCGTCTGGCGCGTCAGCTCGGCGGCATCGCGGCCGGCATTCACGGCATTGCGCGGACACGCCTGCCGGAGCTGCGCATGATGACGTCGAGCAGCGAAATTGCCGAGCTTGGCCGTGAGTATCGCAGTTTCGGCTGGCCGCGTCCGGTGTTCGAGCTGGCGCTGTGCTGGCTTAGCGAGCATGATCCGGGTCCGCCGGACGAGGTGACGCTGGTGCATGGCGATTTCCGCCACGGCAATCTCATCGTCGGTGCTGACGGCGTGCGCGCGGTGCTGGACTGGGAGCTCACCCATCTCGGCGACCCCATGGAGGACCTTGGCTGGATCTGCGTCACCTCCTGGCGGTTCGGCGAGATCGACAAGCCGGTCGGCGGTTTTGGTTCGCGTGAGGAGCTATTCGCCGGCTACGAGGCCGCGGGCCGCACGGTCGATCCGGCGCGGGTGATGTTCTGGGAGGTGATGGGCACACTGCGCTGGGGCGTGATGTGCTGCGGCATGATGCAGCGTTTCCGGCAAAGCCCTGATCATTCGATGGAGCGCGCCGTGATCGGCCGCCGCGCCTCGGAGACGGAGATCGATCTGTTGCGACTGTTGGCACCCAGGGAGGCCTGACCATGCAGGACGAACCGACGCCGACCGAGCTGACCAGGGCTGTTGCGGATTTCCTGCGCAACGACATCGCGCCTTTGATCTCGGGCCACCAGGCGTTCAAGCTGCGCGTTGGCATCAACGCGCTGGATCTCGTCGTCAGGCAGTTGACGCTCTCCGAGGCGAGCGACGCTGCCGAGGCAGAGCGGCTGATCGCGCTGCTCAGCCGCGAGGGCTCGCTGTCCGAGCTGAATCGTGAGCTTGCTGAGAAGATCGCGAGCGGCGCCGTCGATCTCGCAACGCCGGGGCTCAAGGAGCATCTCTGGCAGACCACGCTCGACAAGCTCGCCGTCGATCAGCCGAACTACGCGTCGTACAGGCGCGAGGCGGGGAGGGTGGATGGTTAGCGTCTTTCCGTCCGCTGTCATTCCGGGGCGCCGCGTAGCGGCGAGCCCGGAATCCATAGCCACGATCGGGAGTATGGATTCCGGGCCTGCGCCTCGCGGCGCAGCCCGGAATGACGCACGTGGAGAGAGCTCATCTTCCCACCCATTTCGGCGGGCGCTTCTCGGAAAACGCCTTCGGTCCTTCGATAAAGTCCTGCGATGCCGCCATCGCCTGCACGGCCGGGTAGTCACGCTGCTCGGTGATGGCCTGCTCGAGCGAAACTGCCATTCCCATCCGGATCGCCTGCTTGGAGGCGCGGATCGACATCGGCGAGTTCTTGGCAATCGTCTCGGCCCAGCGCTCCGCGCCGGCGAGCGCCTCGCCCTGCGGCACCACCTCGTTGACGAAGCCGAGCTCAAAACCCTCCTTGGCGCTGACGTGGCGCGCGGTCAGGATCATGCCCATCGCACGCTTCATGCCGATCTGGCGCGGCAGCCGCTGCAGACCGCCGGCCAGCGCCGCGAGCCCGACACGCGGCTCGGGCAGTGCGAAGGTGGCGTTCTCAGATGCGATGATCAGGTCGCAGGCGAGCGCGATCTCGAAGCCGCCGCCCATCGCGACGCCGTTGACGGCGGCGACGATCGGCTTGTCGCAGTCGAAACGCGAGGTGAGCCCGGCGAAGCCACCCTTATCCCAGCCGCGCTTCCCGCCGGCCGCCTGCCATTTCAGATCGTTGCCCGCGCAGAACGCCTTGTCGCCTTCGCCGGTGACGATCGCGACCCATTGTGCAGGGTCCGTGGCGAAGTCGTCGAACACCTGGTTGAGCTCGAAATGCGCCTCGATGTGCAGCGCGTTGTAGACCTCGGGCCTCGCGAGCGTGACGATCGTGATCGGTCCCTTGCGGGTGACTTTCGAGAATTTCAGCTCCATCGATGCTTCCTCCGGGATTTTTATGAGTGCAGCGACCCTAGCGCGGACGTTGCCTCCGTGGTCATCCAAATACGCAAGCGGGCCGAGCGCTACAAGCGCAGCCTGCACAACGACATTGAACATCTGGGAGAGACGTCGTGGATTTTTCGCTGCCCAAGGAGCTCACAGCCTATCTCGATGAGCTCGATCGTTTCATCGATGCCGAGATCAAGCCGCTGGAGCAGGCGGACGACAACATTCGCTTCTTCGATCATCGCCGCGAATGGGCACGCACCGATTTCGACAATGGCGGCCTGCCGCGGCATGCGTGGGAGGCGCTGCTGCGCAAGGCCAAGGACCGCGCCGATACGGCAGGACACTTACGCTTTGCGATCCCGAAGCGTTACGGCGGTAAGGACGGCTCCAATCTCTGGATGGCGGTGATCCGCGAGCATTTCGCGTCCAAGGGCCTTGGCCTGCACAACGATCTGCAGAACGAGCATTCGATCGTCGGCAATTTGCCTATCGTGACCATGCTTGATCGTTACGGCACCGATGCACAGAAGGCGATGATCGATGGTTCGATCACCGGCAAATACCGCATCACCTTCGGGCTGACTGAGCCGCATCACGGCTCCGATGCGACGCATATGGAGACGAAGGCGAAGCCGGCCACGCGCGACAACGTCAAGGGCTGGCTGATCAACGGCGAGAAGATGTGGACGACCGGCATGCACGTCGCCACGCATTGCGCACTGTTCGCCCGTACCGATGGCAATGATGGCGACGCGCGCGGCATCACCTGCTTCCTGGTGCCGGCGAAGACTGATGGCGTGAAGGTCGAGGAGTACATGTGGACCTTCAACATGCCGACCGACCATCCGCGCGTCAGCTTCACCGACGTGTTCGTGCCGGAGGACGCGCTGTTCGGCGAGGTCGGGCGCGGGCTGTCGCTGGCGCAGTGCTTCGTCCACGAGAACCGCATCCGTCAGGCGGCGAGCTCGCTCGGCGCTGCGGTCTTCTGCATCAATGAGAGCGTGACCTATGCGCGCGAGCGCAAGCCGTTCGGCAAGGCGCTGGCCGAGAATCAGGCGATCCAGTGGCCGCTGGTGGAGCTCGCGACCCAGGCCGAGATGCTGCGGCTGCTGATCCGCAAGACGGCATGGGAGATGGACCAGCTCACCCAGGCGCAGGTCGAGCACACGCTGTCGGACAAGGTGTCGATGTGCAACTACTGGGCCAACCGGCTGTGCTGCGAGGCGGCCGATCGAGCCATCCAGGTGCATGGCGGCATGGGCTATTCGCGCCACAAGCCGTTCGAGCACATCTACCGCCACCATCGCCGCTATCGCATCACCGAGGGCAGCGAGGAGATCCAGATCCGGAAGGTAGCGGGCTTCCTGTTCGGCTATATGGGAGCAGGCAAGCGCTGATGCGCACCAGTTCAAGCAACGTGGCGTTCGAGCGCGGGCGCCGCGGCTCTGATCGCCGGCGGCTGCAGCGGTGCGCCGTCGGAGTTGAAGACCTCGTCATACGGCCGCGGCCGGCCGAGCAGATAACCCTGGGCTTCGTCGCAGCCTTCGCTCTGCAGGATGGCGAGCTGCGTCTGGTTTTCGACGCCCTCGGCCAGGATCGGTACGCCCAGGCTCTTGCCGAGCGCGAGGATCGCGCGCATCACGGCCAGCGACTGCGGGCTGCTCTCGACCTCCGTCATGAACAGGCGGTCAAGCTTGATCTTGTCGAAGGGATAGGCGCGGAGCGTCTCGAAGGAGGAGTAGCCGGTGCCGAAATCATCGAGCGAGATGGCAACGCCAAGTGCCTTGATCTGGCGCAGCATGTGAAGCGCACGGGCCTTATCGTTGATGATGGAGCTTTCGGTGATTTCGAGCTCCAGGCGGGAGGGCGGCAGGCCGGTTTCGAGCAGGATCTGATGAATGACGCGGGGCAGATCGGGATGCTCGAATTGAACCGGCGACAGGTTGACTGCGATCCGGTGTGGCGTGCGCCAGGCCGCGGCGCGGCGGCAGGCCTCGCGCAGCACCCATTCGCCGATCTCGACGATCGCGCCGGTCTCCTCGGCCAAGGGGATGAATTCCAGCGGCGGCACCAGCCCGCGTTGCGGATGTCTCCACCGCAGCAGCACTTCGTAGCCGCAGATCGCCGATTGCTGGATCGAGACCTGAACCTGGAAATAGAGATCGAGCTGGTTGAGCGCGACAGCGTGGTTGAGGTCGCGCGCCAGGATCTGGCGTTGGCGGAGCGCGTCAGCGAGCTTGCTCTCATAGAAGCAGATCGCCCGCGACGGGTCAGCCTTGGCCCGATACATCGCGAGATTGGCGTTGCCGACCAGCGTCTCAGATGTCGTTCCGTCGTCGGGAAACACCGCGACGCCAATGCTTGCCCCCGCTTCGGCCGTGAAGTCGTCGATCTGAAGCGGCTCGAACAACACCGCCTCGAGGCGGTGGAGGAAGGCGATCAGGTCAGTCTGCGCGTCAAGGCGCTTGATGATGGCGAAGTCGTCGCCGCTGACCCGCGCGGCAAGCTCGCCTGTATCGAGGCATTGATCGATCCTGCCTGCGACGATCTTCAGCGCCAGGTCGCCGGCCTGAGGTCCTCTGAGGTCGTTGATCTCTTTGAAGTGCTTGAGATCGATAATGATGACCGCAAGCCGAGCGGCGCTCTGCTGCGCGCGCGCCAGCTCGCTTTCGAGATGGCGGCCAAAGCCCGTGCGGTTCGCCAGGCCAGTCAGGGAATCGGTGAGCGCCATATGCTGCAGACGCTGCGTCGTCTCGGTGCGAAATCTCGTGGCGGTCATATGGCTGGCAACGCCGGCGCCGACGACGAAAAGCGACACGCAGGCCACCGCGACCGCCATTGAATGCAGCACGAGCTCATTGGTCACCTCGGACCCGAGGGGCACCACTGTGACCGCCGCCATGCCCGTGAAATGCAGCGAGATGATCGCGAGCGCGAAGAACACGATTGTCGCGTATTGAAATCTCGGCCGGTCGATCCGTCTGCTGAAGTGAAGCGCGACGATCGCAAGCATCGCGGAGCAGATCACGGATGCGGCCACGTAGCCGGCATCCCAGGTAACAACCCCGCTGATGTGATAGGCGGCCATGCCGACATAATGCATCGCCGATATGGCCGTCCCTACGATCGTACCGGCCAACGTCGTCATGTCGCGGTCCGGCTTGGCGATGGCCAAGCCGAAGCCGAGCGCGCATCCGACGATTGCAATGGCCAGCGAACTGATCGTCAGGATCGGGTCGAACGATACCGGTGTATCTGGGTCGTAGGCCAGGATAGCAACAAAATGAGTGCACCAGACCGACGAGCCGGCCACCAAGGCAGTCTGCAGAACCCAGCCGAGCCGCTGCAATCCTTCGGTGCGGCGCGCATGTTCGAGCAGCCGCACGGTGACCAGACAACCGATCATACAAACAAGCGCCGCAAGCAGCACCAGTTTCGGATTGTGGTCGAGCGCAATGCAAGAAAGTACGCGCATGGTCGTCCTGAGCTACGGCAACCTCTGCAAGTAACGGCTCTTTGCGAATATTGCGTTAGCGCAATACCCGCCCGCGAGCGCCCAGCGGTGATACAGCACCGTTCATGGAGGACCTGGCAAAGGGAAGGTCAGTTCACCCGGCGGTCCTTGCCGCTCCAATAGGGATCGCGCAGGTTCCGGCGCAGGATCTTGCCGGAGGGATTGCGCGGCAGCGCGTCCATGAAATCGATGCTCTTCGGTGTCTTGTAGCCGGCGATGCGAGCGCGCAGGAAGTCGATGATGTCGGTCTCCGTCGCGGTCCTGCCGGCCTTGAGCACCACGACCGCCTTGACCGCCTCGCCCCATTTGTCGTCGGGAATGCCGATCACGGCGGCTTCGGCGACGTCGGGATGGTCGCAAAGCGCGCTCTCGACCTCGGCGGGGTAGATGTTCTCGCCGCCGGAGATGATCATGTCCTTTATGCGGTCATGGATGTAGACGTAGCCGTCCTCGTCCATGTAGCCGGCATCGCCGGTGCGTAGCCAGCCATCCCGGCCGAGCGTGCGCGCGGTCGCATCCGGCAGATTCCAGTAGCCGATCATGTTGGAGCCCGAGCGGGTGGCGATCTCGCCGACCTCGCGCGGCGGCAGATGGTTGCCGTCGGGATCGAGAATCGCAACCTCGACGCCAGGCAGCGGCTTGCCCGCGGAGCGCATGCGCTCCAGTCCCTCGACATGGTCTTCTGGCGGCAATGCGACGATGGTGCCGGTGGTCTCGGTCATGCCGTACATCTGCACGAAGCCGCATTTGAACACGTCGATGCATTCCTTCAGCAGGGCGGCCGGAATCGGCGACGCACCATAGAGCATGTATTTCAGCCTGGAGAAGTCGACCTGCCGCGCACGGGGCAGGCGGACCACGAATTGCATCGCGGCCGGCACCATGAACAGCTTGGTGATGCCGGATTGCTCGAAATAATCCAGGATGCGGCTCGGGTCGAACTCGCGCGCGATCACGCCCTTGGCGCCGTGATAGAGACCGAGCAGGCCCCAGCCGGAGCCGCCGATGTGGAAGATCGGCATCGCGATCAGTGAGACGTCGTCAGTGGTCCACTTGTTCCAGTCCGGTCGCTCCTCGGCTTTGCCGTTGTTGACCAGGTTGAGGAAGTTGGCGTGCGATAGCATCGCGCCCTTCGGCTTGCCCGTGGTGCCGGAGGTGTAGAGCTGCAGCGCGATATCTTGCGGGCCGATTTCGACATGGGGTTCGTCGGTGCTTTGGGCGTCACGCCAAGCAGTGAAATCCTGCCATTCGCTCGCGCCGCCCTCGGTCGTGATGACATGGCGCGCGCTCGGCAACTGCGCGCGGATGCCGCGGATCAGGCTGATGAACTCGGGGCCGGCGAACAGGACAGGGGCCTTGCAGTCCTCGACGATGAAAGCGACCTCAGGTCCCGCGAGCCGCCAGTTAACCGGCACCATCACGATATTGGCCTTCATCGCACCGACCAGCAGCTCGAAATAGCTGTCGCTGTTTTTGCCGAGATAGGCGATGCGCTCGCCCGGCGCGATGCCGAGCGCCTTCAGCGCATTGGCGACCTGGTTGGTCCTGCGGTCGAAGTCGGCAAAGCGCGTGATACGACCTTCGAAGTCGAAGGCGATGTCGTCGCCCTGCACACGAGCCTGGTTACGCACGACGTCGACAAGCGTCGTCGCTGCCGTCGAGACCGACATCTTTCCCCTCCGATGCTGTGTTGCTTGTTCTCGTTGTTCTTGTTGGCGATGCTCCGGCCTCGGAGCCCGTCGTGGCGATCGGTGACCAGACTTGCCGGCGGAGGCTGCGCTCCGCCGGGCGCAGAGCCCTTAGCTGCCGCGTGCGGCGCGGTCCTTGTCGTTCTGCGCCTTGATGGACTCCTTGGCTTTGGCCCAGTCCTCGTCCTTCCAGTCGCGCAACTGATAGAAATTGCCGCCCATGGCCAGCGCCTGCGCGCCGTCCATCGCGATGGTCTCGCCATTGATCCAGTCGCAGCCGCCGGAAATCAGGAATACGGCAAGATTCTGTAGTTCCTCCATGGTGCCGGTCCGGCCCATCGGGTTCATCGCCTTGGTGCGCGCGCCCGCCTCATCACCGGGCTTGATGCGCTTGCTCATGCCTTCGGTCGGAATCTCGCCGGGCGCGATGGTGTTGAGGCGGATGCCGTGGCGGCCCCATTCGGTGGCGAGCGACATCGTCATGGCGTGGATCGCGGCCTTGCTCATCGCCGACGGCACCACATAGGGCGAGCCGTTGCGCACCCAGGTGACCGTAATCGAGACGACGTTGCCGGGCTGCTTCGCGGCGATCCAGCGCCGGCCGACGGCGTGCGTCACGTAGAAGGTGCCGTGCATGACGATGTTGGCGACAGCGTCGAAGCCGCGCGGGCTCAATTCCTCAGTGCGGGAAATGAAGTTGCCGGCCGCGTTATTGATGAGGTCGGTGAGGCCGCCATCCGTGAAGATCGTCTCGATCATGTCGTCGACGGCCTGCGCGTTTCGGATGTCGACGCCGTGGCTGGTAACCCGGCCGCCATAGAGATCCATCAGCTCCGTCGCGGTCTCGTCGCAGACGATTTTCCGTCGGCCGCAAATATGCACCTCCGCGCCGAGCTGCAGGAAGCGTGCAGCCATCGCCTTGCCAAGCCCGGTGCCGCCACCGGTCACCAGAATCCGCCGACCAATAAGAAGATCATTTTTGAACATGGGAGTATCCGCCTGAAAAAGATTCTCAGTTAATTGGTTGATTGACTAAATCGCTGTGTCGGCTTTCTGTAAAGCCGGAAAGAGACAAGGGAGAAGCGTTCCATGGACAATCGCGTCGCGATCGAGATCACAGGCGGCGTTGCCGACGTCCGTCTGGTCAGGGCCGACAAGATGAACGCGCTCGACATGGCGATGTTCGAAGCGTTGGTCGCGGCGACGGAGCGGCTGTCGAACGAGAAGGGCTTGCGCGTGGTGGTGCTGTCCGGAGAGGGGCGGGCGTTCTGCGCCGGCCTCGATATGGGCCGCTTCGCCGCGATGAAGGAGAGCGGCGGCAATGGCATTCCCGGCGGCGAGAAGCGTGACCTCACCCTTCGCACCCACGGCCAGGCCAATTTCGCCCAGCAGGCGGTGTGGGGGTGGCGACAGTTGCCGGTGCCCGTGATTGCTGCGGTGCATGGTGTCGCCTATGGCGGCGGCTTTCAGCTCACGCTCGGCGCCGACATGCGCTACGTCGCGCCGGATACCAAGATGTCGATCATGGAAATCAAATGGGGCCTGGTGCCGGACATGGCCGGCACGCCAATTCTGGCAACCCTGATGCGTGGCGATCTCTTGCGCGAGCTCACCTATACGGGACGCGTGTTCTCCGCCGAGGAAGGGCAGGCGTATGGCCTCGTCACTCGCATCTGCGAAGACCCCCGCGCGGCAGCACTGGAGACCGCGCGCGAGATCGCCGGCAAGAGCCCCGATGCGATCCGCGCCGCCAAGCGCATGCTCAACAATCTGTCCGTCGATCCCGGTCCTGCGCTGCTCGCCGAATCCGTCGAGCAGCAGAGGCTGATCGGCAGCCCGAACCAGCTCGAAGCCGTGCGCGCCAACATCGAGAAACGGGCGCCGAAGTTTGCTGATTAGCACCGTCATTTCGGGATGCTCCGAAGGAGCAGACCCGGAATCTCGAGATTCCGGGTTCGCCGCTGTCGCGTCGCCCCGGAATGACGCCCGGATAACTAAACCGACGCAAGATCGGCAGAAAGAATGAGCGAAACGTCCTCTCTCTATTGCGGCATCATCTCGGGTAACCGCCGCCGCAGCCACGACGATGTCGCCGATCGCGCGGCGCGAATCGCGGGCGGCCTCGCCGGGCTTGGCGTCGGCCCGGGCGATTGCGTCTGCATCCTGATGCGCAACGACATCGCCTTCATCGAGACGGCCTATGCGGCGATGCGGCTCGGGGCTTATGGCGTGCCGGTGAACTGGCATTTCAAGCCGGAAGAGATCGACTACGTCCTGAAGGACTCCGGCACCAAGGTGCTGATCGGTCATGCCGACCTCTTGCATTCGTTGGACGGTGTCATTCCATCCAGTATCACCGTGCTCAGTGTGCCGACGCCACCGGAAATTCTGGCGACCTACAATGTCGATCCCGGTCAGCTCGCGACGCCCCATTTCGCCACGAACTTCGAAAGCTGGCTGGCGCAACAGCGGCCCTATGATGGCCCGCATGTGCCGCAGCCGCAGAACATGATCTACACCTCCGGCACGACCGGGCATCCGAAGGGCGTTCGCCGTTCTGCGCCAACGGCGGAGCAGGCGGCCTCTGCCGAACGGATGCGGGCAATGATCTACGGGCTCAGGCCCGGCGCCCGTGCCTTGCTGCCCGGGCCGCTCTATCACTCCGCGCCGAATTCCTTTGGCATTCGCGCCGGTCGGCTCGGCGGCGTGCTGGTGCTGATGCCGCGCTTCGATGCCGAGGAGTTCCTGCACCTGATCGAGGCTGAGCGCATCGACACCATCTTCATGGTGCCGACCATGTTCATCCGCCTGATGAAGCTGCCGGAAGAGGCGCGCCGGACATACGATGTATCCTCGCTGCGTCATGTCATTCACGCCGCGGCGCCGTGTCCCGCCGACATCAAGCGCGCGATGATCGAATGGTGGGGGCTTGTCATCTACGAGTTCTACGGCTCGACTGAGTCGGGGGCCGTCACCTTCGCCACCTCGGAGGATGCGCTGAAGAAGCCCGGGACGGTCGGAAAGATCTCGCCCGGCGCGGAGCTGCGCTTCGTCGGCGATGACGGCCGCATTCTGCCGCAAGGCGAGATCGGCGAGGTCTATTCGCGAATCCTGGGCAATCCGGACTTCACCTATCACAACAGGCCGGAGAAGCGCGCCGAGATCGACCGCGACGGCTTCATCACCTCGGGCGATGTCGGCTACATCGATCCCGATGGTTACGTCTTCCTGTGCGACCGCAAGCGCGACATGGTGATCTCGGGCGGCGTCAACATCTATCCCGCCGAGATCGAGGCGGCACTGCATGCGGTGCCTGGCGTGCATGACTGCGCGGTGTTCGGCATTCCCGATGCGGAGTTCGGCGAGGCGTTGATGGCGGTGGTCGAGCCGCAGGCAGGCGTGGAGCTGGATACCGCCGCGATCAGGGCGCGGCTGAAGGGCTCGCTCGCCGACTACAAGGTCCCCAAGCATATCGAGATCAGGAACGGGCTGCCGCGCGAGGATTCCGGCAAGATCTTCAAGCGCCGCCTGCGTGATCCGTATTGGGCAGAGGCGGGGCGGCGGATCTGACGTGGGTGTCGCCCCAGCGCACGCCGGGACGACAGCTGGGATCGCCTCCATCTTCATCTTGCACTGCGGCAAAAAACTTGCAGACTGTTGTGCCGCCGGGCAGCTCCTGGAGAGAAGAGCGATGTCGCCGCAGCCCATGCTTTCGGATGCAGAAATGAGATCCAATCGCGCCCAAGAACGCGTTCAAGAGGCGCAGGCGACGGAGGAGGACGCCCGGCTGCGCGACGATATCCGGCTGCTCGGACGTATCCTCGGCGACACCGTACGCGACCAGGAGGGGGCCGATGTTTTCGAGCTGGTCGAGCGCATCCGCCAGACCTCGGTCCGTTTTCACCGGGACGAGGACAGGCAGGCCCGCAAGGAGCTGGAGTCGATCCTCGACGGCATGCCGATTTCCGACACCGTCCGCATCGTCCGTGCCTTCAGCTATTTCTCCCACCTCGCCAACATCGCCGAGGACCATAACCACATCCGTCAGATGCGTGGCCGCGCCAACGCCAACGGGGGCGGCGGTCTGCTCGCCGAGACGCTGGCGCACGCGAAGGCGGCCGGCCAGAAACCTGCCGACCTGCGCAAGTTCTTCGCTGACGCCTTGGTCAGCCCGGTGCTGACTGCGCATCCGACCGAGGTTCGTCGCAAGAGCACAATGGACCGGGAGATGGAGATCGCGGCACTGCTGGATCGTCGCGAGCGCATGCAAATGACTCCCGATGAGCGCGCCGCCAGCGACGAGGCGCTGCGCCGTGCCGTCCTGACCTTGTGGCAGACCAATCTGCTGCGCCGGACCAAGCTGACCGTGCTCGACGAGGTCACCAACGGGCTAGCCTTCTACGACTACACCTTCCTGCGCGAGGTGCCGCGACTGCTCTGCGCGTTGGAGGACCATCTCGACGATGGTGAGGAGGCCGCCGGCGAATTGGCGTCATTCCTCCGGATGGGCAGCTGGATCGGCGGCGACCGCGACGGCAATCCGTTCGTCACGGCTGAGGTGATGCGCGGGACCTTGAAGCTGCAGTCCAGCCTGGTGCTCCACTACTACCTGGAAGAGCTTCATGTGCTTGGTGGCGAGCTCTCGATCGCCGCGCATCTCGCCGACATTTCCGACGATCTGCGTGGGCTTGCGGAGCGCTCGCCCGACACCTCGCCGCACCGCAGTGGCGAGCCGTATCGGCTTGCGGTGTCCGGCATCTATGCCCGGCTGACCGCCACCGCGAAAAAGCTCGGAGTCCAGATCAGCCGGCCGCCGGTGGGCGAGGGAGCGGCCTACACCAGCGTCAGGGAATTCCAGGGCGATCTCGATGTCCTGCACCGCTCGCTGATCTCGAATAACGCCCGCGTGATCGCGCGCGGACGGCTCAGGCTGCTGCGCCGCGCGGTTGACTGCTTCGGCTTCCATTTGGCGCGGCTCGACATCCGGCAGAATTCCGCTGTGCACGAACGCACTGTGGCGGAGCTGCTCGATACCGCGATGCCCGGCATGTCCTATCTCGCGCTCAATGAGGAGGCGCGGGTCGGGCTTCTGCTCAGCGAGCTGCGCAATGCCCGGCCGTTGGTGTCGCATTTCGTCAAGTACAGCGACGAGACGGTCGGCGAGCTCGACGTCTTCCGTGCGGCGGCCGAGGCGCACGCCATGTTCGGCGCCGACGTGATCCCCCAATGCATCATCTCGATGTGCAAGGGTATGTCCGACATGCTCGAGGTGGCGCTGCTCTTGAAGGAGGTCGGGCTGATCGACCCTTCGGGGCGCAGCGCGGTCAATATCGTGCCGCTGTTCGAGACTATCGAGGACCTGCAGGCCTCCAGCGCCATCATGGACCGCATGCTGGCGCTGCACGATTATCGCCGCTTGGTCGACAGCCGCGGCGCGGTCCAGGAGGTGATGCTCGGCTATTCCGACAGCAACAAGGATGGCGGCTTCGTCACCTCAGGCTGGGAGCTCTACAAGGCCGAGATCGGCCTCGTCGAGATCTTCGAACGTCACGGCGTGCGCTTGAGGCTCTTCCACGGCCGCGGCGGCTCGGTCGGTCGCGGCGGCGGCCCGAGCTATGATGCGATCATCGCGCAGCCTGGCGGCGCGGTGAACGGCCAGATCAGGATCACCGAGCAGGGCGAGATCATCTCCAGCAAATATTCCAATGCCGAGGTCGGCCGCAACAATCTGGAGATCCTAGCGGCGGCGACCTTGGAGGCGAGCCTGCTGCATCCGCGCCAGCCGGCGCCGAAGCGCGAGTATCTCACCGCGATGGACCGGCTCTCCGAGCTCGCCTTCAAGGCCTATCGCGGCCTGGTCTATGAGACCGAGGGCTTCGTCGACTACTTCTGGGCCTCGACTGTCATCAACGAGATCGCGACGTTGAACATCGGCAGCCGTCCGGCCTCGCGCAAGAAGACCCGCGCCATCGAGGACCTCCGTGCGATTCCCTGGGTGTTTTCCTGGGCGCAATGCCGGCTGATGCTGCCGGGCTGGTATGGCTTCGGCAGCGCCGTGGAGACCTGGATCGCGGAAAATCCCGATCACGGCATGGCGTTCCTGAAGGAGCTCTATCGCGAGTGGCCGTTCTTCCGCATGCTGCTGTCGAACATGGACATGGTGCTGGCCAAGAGCTCGATCGCGATCGCCTCGCGCTATGCCGAATTGGTGCCGGACGAGGAGCTGCGAAGGACGATATTCGGCCGCATCCGCCATGAATGGGAGCTCGTGGTGAGGACGCTGCATGAGATCATGGGGCAGGAGCGGCTGCTACAAGGCAACCCGCTGCTGGAGCGCTCGGTGCGCCATCGCTTTCCCTATCTCGATCCGCTCAACCATGTTCAGGTGGAGCTTCTGAGGGCGCATCGCGCGCATAGTCCGGATGAGCAGGTACTGCGCGGCATTCAGCTGACCATCAACGGCATCTCGGCGGGATTGCGGAATACGGGCTAGGCGAATAGGAGTGGCGAATGGCGAATAGGGTTTCTTCCCTATTCGCTACTCGCTAGCAATTATACGTGCGCATTGTCTCGACAAGGCGGATCACGGCTTCATCGCACCCTGCACGCTCGTGTAGACCGCATACAGCGATGACGAGCCGCAAATATAAAGTCTGTTTCGCTGCTGGCCGCCGAAACACAAATTGGCGACGGTTTCCGGGATGTGGATCTTGCCGAGTAGATCGCCGTCTGCCGTGTAGCAGCGTACGCCGTCCTCGTTTGGATCACCCCAGCCCACGGAGCACCAGACACGCCCGTCTCGGTCCGTGCGCAAACCATCGGTAATGCTGGGCTTGGGCATTTCGGCGAACACCTTGCTGTTCGACAGCTTTCCGGCCGCAAGATCCACGTCGAACACGCGGATATGCGACGGATTGTCCGGACCGTCCGTAAATCCGGTGTCGATGATATAGATCTTCTTCTCGTCGGGCGAGAAGGCGAGTCCGTTGGGCTCCACGAAGTCATCGACCACCACTTTGATGTCTCCGGATTTGGGATCGACCCGGTAGACGTTATGCTTTTCCTGCTCGGGATCGGCTTTGACGCCCTCATAAAATCCGCCAATACCGTAGACCGGATCGGTGAACCAGATCGAACCATCGGACGCGACGACCACGTCGTTTGGCGAGTTCAGCCTCTTGTTATTGTATTTGTCGGCGATGATGGTGATCGAGCCGTCGAGCTCGGTCCGGGTGACTCGTCGGCCGCTATGTTCGCACGTCAGCAGGCGTCCTTCCCGATCGATGGTGTTGCCGTTCGAGTTCATCGACGGCTGGCGATAGACGCTGACGTGACCGTCATCCTCCGAGAAGCGCATGATGCGGTTGTTGGGAATGTCACTGAACAGCACATAACGTCCGGCCGGGAAGTAGACCGGCCCCTCGGCCCAGCGGAAACCTGTTGCGACACGCTCGACCGCCATGGTGCCTGCGAACGCCGGGAATCCGGCGGGCCCGAATGAAGTCTTGGGATGTGCAGATTCCAGATGGGAATCCGGATAACGGCTCCCAGGGAGTGGCCCCAGAGGCAGCGGTGCGGTGGACCTGCTTGGAGTGCCCGTTTGGCCAAGCGGCGGTACGGTCGCGCCAGACGCCGCTTGCGTCGTCACCGCCGTCGCGGCGAACACCGCCGCGCCTTTTAAGAGAGTACGCCGGTCGAAACGTTCAGCTTCGACCGACATCGCATCGTCAGGGATCTGTCGCTGATTTGTCATATGCGTCCTCCCAGGTTTTTTGTTGGGAGAACAGCCTACGCCACAATCAGGGCACAATGCGGGCAAGTTGTTTGCAAAACAACTTGGGATGGTTGCGCTGCAAGCAGCCTTGCCGCGGTGCAACTGGACGCGGACGATTGGCTCAGATCGGATCCCAGCCGAACACGTCAGCCGAGCGATCCAGCTTGTAGAACGATGGCCTCAAGGCCGGCATCGCGTGCTCGGCGACGGTCTGGGGCGTCCAGCCTTCGCCGCGATGGACCGAACGCAATGGGCGCGATTGGCCCATCAGGAAGATCTCGTTCATGCGCACCGCGAAGATCTGCCCGGTGACATCCTTCGAGGCATCGGCGAGCAGATAGGCCACGACCGGTGCGATCTTCTCCGGTCCCATCTGCTTGATCTTTTCCACGCGCGCCTTCTCGGCCTCGGTCTCGGTCGGGATGGTGCCGATCATGCGGCTCCAGGCGAACGGCGAGACGCAGTTGGAGCGCACGTTGAAGCGGCCCATGTCGAGCGCGATCGACTTCGACAGGCCGACGATGCCGAGCTTGGCGGCGGCGTAGTTGGCCTGGCCGAAATTGCCGATCAGGCCGGAGGTCGAAGTGAAGTGCACGAAGGCGCCGCTCTCCTGCTCGCGGAACAGCCGCGCCGCGGCATGCGACACGTAGAACGAGCCCATCAGGTGAACCTTGATGACGGCCTCGAACGCTTCCACGCTCATCTTGTGAAAGATCATGTCGCGCAGGATGCCGGCATTGTTGACGACACCGTCGAGCCGGCCGAAGTGATCGGTCGCAGTCTTGACGATCTTGCTCGCCGGAATGGCCTCGGCGACCGACTCGAAATTCGCCACCGCAATGCCGCCGCGCTTCTTGATCTCCTCGACCACTTCCTCGGCGGGTGCCGCGCTCGAGCCCGAGCCGTCGGAGGCACCGCCGGGATCGTTGACCACGACCTTGGCGCCTTCGGCTGCGCAGAGCAGCGCGATCTCGCGGCCGATGCCGCGCCCCGCGCCGGTGACGGCGATGACTTTGTCCTGAAGTGATTTGGGCATTTTGGGTTCTCCTGTTTCACCGTCATTCCGGGGCGGTCCGCAGGACCGAACCCGGAATCTCGAGATTCTCGGTGCGCAATTGCGCACCTGAGGGTTCGATGCTGACGCATCGCCCCGGAATGACGGAAGCAACTACTTCTCGTTCGTAAAAATGATCGTGCCACTTGCCGCAAACATGCCGCCGACGCCATGGCACACCGAAATCGTCGCGTTCGGCACCTGCGCGGGCGCGACCCCGCGCATCTGGCGCACGCTTTCCTGCAGCGCATACATGCCGTACATGCCCGAATGCATGTAGGAAAGGCCGCCGCCATTGGTGTTGAGCGGGAGCTTGCCGCCGGGACGCGTGTTGCCGTCGGCGATGAACTGGCCGGTTTCCTCGTGCGGCATGAAGCCAAGGTCACCGAGCCCGAACAGCGGCAGATGCGCGAACGCATCGTAGATCATCAGGTGATCGACGTCCTTGTGGGTGATGCCGGCCTCTTTGAAAGCCAGCGGCCCGGCGACCTTGAATGCGCGCGAGGAGGTGAAGGTCTCCATCTGGCTCACCATCGGCGTCTCCACGCTCTCGCCGGTGCCGAGGATATAGACCGGCTTGTTCGGGAAGTCCTTGGCGCGATCGGCCGACGTCAGGATCAGCGCGCCGCCGCCGTCGGTGACGAGGCAGCATTGCAGCAGCCGCAGCGGATAGGCGATCATGCGGGAGTTCAGCACGTCGGCGACCGTGATCGGCTCCTTCATGGTCGCGCGCGGATTCTTCGCCGCCCATTCCCGCTGCACCACAGCGACCATGGCAAGCTGCTCATGGGTGATACCGTAGGTCTTCATGTAGCGCAGCACGGGAATAGGGAACATGCTGGGCGGTCCGTACACGCCGAACGGCGCTTCGAACTGTCCCTGCAGGCTGTCCGCCGGAATTGAGCGCGGCGCCTTGCCGATCATCGACTTGCCGCTCTCGGCGTGGGTGATCAGCACGGTCTTGCACAGCCCGGCCTCGATCGCTGCCGCGGCATGGCGGACATGCAGCATGAATGAGCAGCCACCGACCGAGGTGCCGTCGACCCAGGTTGGCTTAATGCCGAGATAATGACAGATCTGTTGCGGCGTTTCGACCGCGGTGGCGAAGCCGTCGATGTCTGACAGCTTCAGCCCGGCATCGACGATCGCATTCAGCGCCGCGTCCGCATGCAGCTGGATCTGCGACATGGTGGGGATGACACCGAGCTCGGTGGTCTCGGCCGCTCCGACGACGGCAACTTGATTCCTGCGCATGGCTTACCCCTTGGCCGGACGGAACACGGGCAGGGTAATCTTGTCGTCGAGTGCCTGGAAGGTGACCTCGAGTTTCATGTCGAGCGCAAGCGCCTCCGGCGTCTGGGGACAATCGACGATATTGCTCATCATGCGCGGACCCTCGTCGAGCGCAACCACTGCGATTGCATAAGGCGGCGTGAAGCCTGGCGCTGCGGGGCGGTGGTTGATCACGTAGCTGTAGAGCGTGCCGCGGCCGGAGGCCTTGAACACGCTAATCTTGCGACTCGCGCAGGACGGGCAGAATGGGCGCGGCGGGAAGTAGACATGCGCGCAAGAGTCGCAGCGCTGCAGCCGCAGCTCGCCGGCCCTGGTGCCGTCCCAGAAGTGTTGCGTCTCGGGCGTCGGTTTCGGTTTTGCGCGGGCCGGCTCTGCCATCTCGTATCATCCTCCCGGAGACGGGCTCGAACGGCCCGCTGATCTCGATTTGGATGTGACATTTGACTATTTGGCGTCAACGGTCCATCAGTTCGCGCGCATGCCGCCCATTCCGGCATGCGTCCAATGACTAAGGCTGGACCGCTTGTGTCCCCGCGATGTCGCGGTAGATTGCCGCCGGACGAAAAATATAAACGAACGGGAGAAGAAACGGATGTTGAAGATGACGGGTGCGGCGTTGGCCGCGAGTCTGGCGTTTGCTAGCGCGGCGTTTGCCGCGGATGCACCCGCCGAGATCAAGATCGGCACGCTCTACGCCTCTTCCGGCCGTTATGCTTCGATCTCGATGCCCGTCTACAGTGCGCTGAAGCTCTGGGTCGACCAGAAGAACGCCGATGGCGGCGTCTATGTGAAGGCCTTCGACAAGAAGCTGCCGGTCAAGCTCATCTCCTACGACGATCAGAGCAACACGGCCACGGCGTCGACGCTGTACAATCAGCTCGTCACCCAGGACAAGGTCGACCTCCTGGTCGCCGATTCCGGCTCGGTGCTGACGGCGCCAGCGGTTGCGATCGCGCGCGACCACAAGATGTTCCTGTTCGACCAGACCGGAACCGGCGCGAGCTTCTTCTCCAAGGACAATCCCTATATCGCGCTGATGGCCGACCCAGTTTCGACGGTGTGGCCGAAGCCGGTCGCCGATTTCATTACCCATGACGGCCCTGGCCTCGGCATCAAGCGGGTTGCGATCCTCTATGCGACCAACGAGTTCACCGGCACCCAGGCCAACGCCTTCCGCAAGTTCGTCAAGGAATCCGGCGCACCGATCGAGATCGTCTACGACCAGGGCGTGCCGACCGAGACCACCAACTACACGGTCATCATCAACAACATCGCCAACACCAATCCGGATGCGGTGATCCATTTCGGCTATGCGCCGAACGACATCGCCTTCCTGCGCAATGTCCAGGACGTCGGCGTCAATTTCAAGATGCTGTTTACGATCTATTCCGGCCTCGAGACCGAGCTGTTGGAAAAGAATATCGGCGCCAAGGGGCTGGAGAACATCTGGACTTATGTGCCGCCGTCCGAGCTCGACTATCCGGTCAATTTCGGTATGCCGATGAAGGACTACCGCGCCGCCTGGGACACGAAATATGCGGACGGCAAGATCGAGTTCGGCTTCAACGCGGTCGCGGGCTACACCACCGCGCTCGTGATCGAGAAGACGCTCTCGGTCGCGACCTCGCTCGACCAGATGGAGCTGCGCCGCGCCGTGTTCTCGCTGTCCGGCGAGCTCAAGACGCTCGACGGCACCTTCGCGCTCGACGAGATGGGCGGCCAGATCGGTGAGTTGACGCCGCTCGGCCAGCTCAAGCTCGACGAGCACGGCCACATCAAGTTCGTCTCGATCTATCCGCACGAGACCGCCACCGGCAAGCCGGTCTATCCGGCGCCATGATCTTGCGGAAGCGGGCACGGGGACGCCGAGGCGGGGCGAGATGCTAATTTATGCGCTGATTGCCGGCGTGCTGTTCGGCCTCTATTTCAGCCTGGTCGGTATAGGCCTCAATCTCGTGTTCGGCGTCATGCGCATCGTGAATCTTGCGCATGGCGATACCATCATGCTGGGCGCATTCATCGCGCTCGGCGTCGTGGCGATGGCCGGCATCGATCCGCTGTTCGCGGTGCCGCTCGCCTTCATCGTGTTCCTGATCGCGGGCCTGCTGCTTTATTGGGTGCTGGTGCCGCGGCTGCAAGGCTCGGCCAATCCCGAGATGCTCTCGATCATCCTGTTCTTCGGCCTATCGCAGGTGGTCGAGGCCATCACCACGATCTTCGCCGGTACCAGCGAGCGCTCGATCCAGAGCCGGCTGCTCGGCACTGTCTTTACGACCATCAAGGTCAAATGGTTCGGCGGCACGCCGGGTCGCGGCGGCCCGATCCAGATCCTCGGCCAGAGCTTCCCGGCGCCGTGGGTGATCGCGGCCGCGACCAGCTTGATCGCGATCGCTCTCGTTTATCTCTATCTCTATCGCACCCGGCTTGGCACCTTGACGCGGGCGGTGATGTCGCGCCGCGACGAGGCGTTTGCGACCGGCATCGACGTCGATCGTGTCTCGGCGGCGGCGTTCGGCATCGGGCTTGGGCTGGCCGGCATCGCCGGCGTGTTCGCACCCTTCATGTTCGGATCGATCACGCCGGCGTTCGGCGCCGACGCCACCGTGACCTCATTTGCGATCGTGGTGCTGGGCTCGCTCGGCAATCCCTTAGGCACCGCGCTCGGCGGCGTCGTCTACGGCGTCTGCTACATGCTGGTGCAGACCTATCTCTCCTCATGGGCCGATCTGCTGCCCTACGTGCTCCTGATCCTCATTCTGTTGTTGCGCCCGAGCGGTCTGCTCGGAAGGCGGGTGCGCGTTGCATAAAAGTCTTCAGCATACGCTGTTCATCCTGGTGCCGCTGGTCGTCGTGTTCGCGGTGCTGCCCGGCGTGTACCAGAACCACCTTCTGCTGTTCAATTTCGTGATCTTCCTGATCCTCGCCCAGGGCGTGAACATCATCTACGGCTTCACCGGCTATCTGCCGTTCGGCTATGTCGGCTTCTTCGGCGCCGGCGCTTACGGCTTTGCCATCATGGTGATGCATCTGCAGACGCCGGCGGTGCTGGCCGTGCTGGTGGCCGGACTGGTCGGCGTCGCGCTCGGGCTACTGCTGACGCCGCTGCTGCGGTTGACCGGCGCCTATTTCGCGATCGCCAATCTTGCGGCCTCGCTCGCGGTGCTGCACTTCGTCGCCAATCCGGCGCTGGAGAACATCACCAAGGGACCCTACGGCGTCTCGCTGACGGGCACTTTCAATCCGACCTTCGCCTACAATGCCGCGCTGGTGGTGCTGGCGCTGACGCTCGGCGGCGTGGTTTACTTGCGCAATTCGAGCTTCGGCCTGGCCCTGCAGGCGGTGCGCGAGGATGCGGTGAGCGCGGCGATGGCCGGCGTCAATGTCGTCAAGATGCGTGTGATCGCCTGGCTGGCCTCGGCGCTGGTCGCAGGCCTCGCCGGCGGCGTCTATGCCTGGTACGTCTCGGTGTTCTATCCGGACAACGTGTTCTCCGGCGAGTTTTCGATCTTCGCCATCGTGTTCGCGCTGTTCGGGGGCGTCGCCACCATTCTCGGACCGATCGTCGGCGTCGTCATCCTCTACGGCATCTACAATCTGATCGGCTTCACCACGCCGCAATATTTCCAGCTGATTTATGGCTTGCTGATCATGGGCCTGGTGCTGTTCCTGCCGGCCGGCCTGATGTCGCTGGCGACACGGAGGGGCTGGCGTGTCCCCTGAGACCAAACCCATCCTCAACGTCGATGGGCTGGTGAAGCGCTTCGGCGGCTTCACCGCACTCGATGGTCTGACCTTCCACGTCGTGCCTGGCGAGATCCTTGGTCTCGTCGGTCCGAACGGCTCCGGCAAGACCACCGCGATCAACGTCGTCTCCGGACTCTATGCGCCCGATGGTGGCGTGGTCACGTTCGAGGGCGCCTCGATTGGCGGCGTCGCCTCGCATAAGCTCGTGCATCGCGGTATCAACCGCACCTTTCAGGTGCCGAAGCCGTTCATGTCGCTGTCGGTGCGCGAGAATGTCGAGGTCGCAGCCGCCTATGGCAACGCGACGGCGACGCCGGCATCGATCGACGCGCTGCTGGAGGAATACAGGCTGATCGAGCTGGCCGCCCGCCCGGCGGCGGATCTCAACAGTGCGCAGCAAAAGATGCTGGATCTCACCCGGGCGCTGGCGACTGCGCCGCGGCTGCTGCTGCTCGACGAGCTGGCCGCCGGCCTCAATCCGGCCGAGCTCGACTGGATCGCGGAGCGCATCAAGGCGCTCGCAGTCAAAGGTATGGCGATCATCGTGGTCGAGCATCTGATGGGCTTCATCGAGCACATTACCGACCGCGTCATCGTCATGAACGCGGGCAAGGAGATCTTCGAAGGCAAGCTGGCCGAAGCGGTCAAGCAGCCACAGGTGATCGAGGTGTTCCTGGGAGGCGAGCATGCCGCCTGACGCGATGCCGCTGTTGCAAGCCTCCGGCATCGATGCTGGCTACGGCACCATGCAGGTGCTGTGGGGTGTCGATCTCGACGTGCGGCCGGGCGAGACCGTGCTGCTGCTCGGCGCCAACGGCGCCGGCAAGACCACCTTCCTGAAATCGCTGGTCGGGCTGATCGATGCACGCCAGGGCAGCATTCGGCTCGGCGGCGACGACATCACGCAGATGCGCTCCAGCGACCGAATGCGCCGCGGCATGACCTACATGTCCGAGCTCGCGGTGTTTCCGGATCTGTCGATCGAGGAGAACATCCGCATCGGTGCCCAGGCGCTCGGCCACGCTAATCCGAACCGCCGGCTCGACGAACTCTACGGCCTGTTTCCGGTGCTGCGCGACAAGCGCAGGGATGCCGCCTCCAGCCTGTCCGGCGGCCAGCGCAAGATGCTCGGCATGGCCAAGGCCATGGCGGCCGAACCGAAGCTCCTGGTGCTGGACGAGCCCTCGGCCGGCCTGTCGCCGCTGTTCGTCAAGGAGGTGATCCGCATCCTGCGCGACCTGCAGGGCCGCGGCATCGCGCTTCTGGTTGCTGAACAGAACATCGGCTTCCTCGAGGTCGCGACGCGGGTGTTCGTGCTGGAAGGCGGTCGTATCCGCTTCTCCGGCACGGTGGCCGAAATGTCCGACAACGAGGCGTTGCGGCGGGCTTATTTCGGATTGAAGTAGCCGCGCGGGGCAGGGTCCACGGCGGCGGCATTGTCGCGGGCGAGGTCGTCCGGTATGGCTGGGATCGTGGCGGCTTTGGCCGCAGATGACGCACGACAGGGCACCATGACCGCAGCAATTCCGACCCTTGTTTCTCTGGCTGACGATCTCGCCGCCGGACGCACGACGTCCCGTAAGCTGGTCGAGGACTGTCTGAGCCGGATCGCCGATCCCGCAGGCGAGGGCCAACGCGTCTTCATCCATGTCGATCGCGAGGCTGCGCTGGCTGCAGCCGACGCGATGGACGCGCTGCGCCGGGCCAACGCCGTGCCGTCGCGCTTTGCCGGCATTCCGGTGTCGATCAAGGACCTGTTCGACATCAAGGGGCAGGTCACGCGCGCCGGCTCCCGCGCGCTGGAGGATTCCGCACCGGCCGAGTCTGATGCGATCGCCGTGGCGCGGCTGCGACGCGCCGGCTTCGTCGTGATCGGCCGCACCAACATGACCGAGTTCGCCTATTCCGGCATCGGCATCAATCCGCACTACGGCACACCGAAGAGCGTCTATAGACGTGACGTGGGGTACGTGCCCGGCGGCTCGTCGTCGGGTGCGGCGGTCTCGATCGCCGACCGCATGGCCTATGGCGCGCTCGGCACCGACACCGGCGGCTCCTGCCGGATTCCGGCGGCCTTCAACGGTATCGTCGGCTACAAGCCGACGCAGTCGCGCGTGCCGCTCGACGGCGGCGTGCCGCTGTCGTCAACGCTCGACAGCTTTGGGCCGCTCGCCAACACCGTAGAGTGCTGCGCGATCCTCGATGCCGTGCTGGCGGATGAGCCGATTGCCGCACTCGTGCCGCGCCCGGTCAAGGGCTTGCGGCTCGCAGTGCCGACCACGGTGGTGCTCGACGATCTCGATGACGCCGTGGCGAAGACGTTCGAACGTGCGTTGGAGATCTTGTCTAAGCATGGCGCGCTGATCGAGCGCATCGAGATGCCGGAATTCTTCGACGTCGGCGTCATGAATGCGAAGGGCGGCTTCTCCCCGGCCGAGGCCTATGCCTGGCATCGCTATCTCATCACCAGCAAGGGCGACATGTATGATCCTCGCGTGGCGGTGCGGATCATGCGCGGCGAGAGCATTTCCGCAGCCGACTATATCGAGACCGTCGCCGCACGACCCTCGCTGATCGCGCGCGCTGCGGCGCGCATCGCGCCCTATGATGCGCTGGTGCTGCCGACCACCGCCACCACGCCGCCGAAGATCGCCGATCTTGCCGATGACGCAGCATTCACCCGCGAGAATCTGCGCACGTTGCGCAACCCCTCGATGATCAACAACATCGACGGCTGCGCGATCTCGCTGCCGGCGCACCGCGTCGGCGAGATCCCGGTCGGCCTGATGCTGGCGCATTCGGGCGGTAACGACCGCAAGCTGTTCGAGGTTGCGGCCGGCATCGAGGGCGTGATCCGAGGTTGACCGGAGCGCCTCGTCTCAGAGATCGCGCGGCTGGTTGTCCAGCCAGGGCAGCGGCGCTGCCTTGGCTGTGGCAGTTTGCTGCTCGTCGATGAGGCCGGCGGCGTGAATCTTGTCGATCAAACGATCCCGCGTGCTCCTGGTTGCGCTGTTCGGGTAGGGCACGCGGAGCCGTGCAACGAGGAACGCGATCTCATCGATGTCGAGCCGTTCGAGGGGTTTGCCGAAATAGGCCGCAGCGCCAGCTGCAACACCATAGGCCCCGTGGCCGAGATAGGCATCGTTCAAGAATCCCTCGAGAATGCGATCGCGCGATAGTACGCGCTCGATACAATCGGGGGCGAGGGCGAACAGGCAGTTGCGGCTGACCCCGAAAGTGATGGCCGAGCCCTGGGGCCGACGTCCTGTGAACATCGCAACTATCAACCGTGCCAGCGGGCTCATCCACGTGTGGTGCTCGAAACCGGGGTCTTCGGACGCGATGACTGCCCGCTGCAGGAAAGGCGGAATCTGGGTGAGCGGCAGGTTGAGACCGCCGGAGTCTCTGGAACAGAGAGCCCTGTGGCTGGGAGGGCCGCAAGCTGTGTTTCGGTGGGCAGGCCGATGCCATACTCGACATGCCAGATCAGCCAGCCCTCGAGCACCAACAGCAGCACGCCCGCGACCGAGAGCAGAGCCAGCACTGACTTGCCGAGCAGGATGAGGAACCATTTCATGAAGCGCATGTGCGCCATTGGTACCGTTCAGACGTGGGAATTCATCGCCGAGCGACGCAAACATAGCGTGCGATGAAGAATAGTCACTGCCAGGATTTGGTCGGAAAACGGGTGGCTGAGGTTCAGGGGCGACGCCATATGTCGCAACAGCAACCGTTAAAGCGCGCCGTCATTCCGGGGTGCGCGGAGCGCGAGCCCGGAATCCATAACCACCATCATGAGTTTGGATTCCGGGCCTGCGCCTTTGGCGCATCCCGGAATGACGAGTTCGGAGGCACAATATGGCTAATCTCAAGCAGGCAACATTGCGCATTGCGACTTCTGACACTTCCCGCGTCGATGCGCTCGACTGGGCGCAGGTCGAGCGCGAACTCGACGGGCAGGGCTGTGCAGTTCTGAAAGGTCTGCTCTCGGCAGATGAATGCCGTACACTGGCGGCGCTCTATCCCGATGATGCGCATTTCCGCAGCCGCGTGGTGATGGCGCGGCACGGCTTCGGCCGCGGCGAGTACAAATACTTCAACTATCCGTTGCCCGATCCGATCGCGGAGCTGCGGCCGCATCTCTATGCTCAGCTCGCAGGCATTGCCAATCGCTGGAACCAGACGATGGGCATCGACATCTCCTATCCCGGAGATCACGATGCCTTCCTCCAGCGCTGCCACAAAGCGGGCCAGACTCGGCCGACGCCGCTGCTGCTGCAGTACGAGGCAGGCGACTACAACTGCCTGCATCAGGATCTCTACGGCGAGCACGTGTTTCCGATCCAGGTTGCGATCCTGCTTTCCGAGCCCGGCCGTGATTTCGACGGCGGCGAGTTCGTGCTGACCGAGCAGCGCCCGCGCATGCAGTCGCGCGCCGAGGTCGTGCCGCTGCGTCAGGGCGATGCGGTTGCCTTTGCGGTGCATGTCAGGCCGGTGCAGGGGACGCGCGGTTCTTATCGTGTCAATATGCGGCATGGCGTCAGCCGGCTTCGCTCCGGCCGGCGCCATACGCTCGGTGTGATCTTTCATGACGCGAAGTAGGACTTGGTGACTGATCTGTTCGAAAGCTTAGGAGCTGTGGGTCCTGCGCGAGAGAAGATCGCGGAGGGCGCCATGTTGCTGCGCGGCTTCGCGCGTCCGCAGCAGAATGAGCTGATCTCTGCGGTCGAGGCCGTCATCGCGCAGGCGCCGTTTCGCCACCTGATCACGCCGGGCGGTTACCGGATGTCGGTCGCGATGACCAATTGCGGAGCGGTCGGCTGGGTCTCAGACGCAAGCGGCTACCGCTACGACGGGACAGATCCCGAGAGCGGCAAGCCATGGCCTGCGATGCCGCCGCTGTTTCGGACGCTCGCGGAGGAGGCGGCGGCTGAGGCGGGCTTTGTCGGCTTCGCGCCCGATGCCTGCCTGATCAACCGCTACGAGCCGGGCGCACGGCTGTCGCTGCACCAGGATCGCGACGAACACAACATGCGCGCGCCGATCGTCTCGGTATCGCTGGGGCTGCCTGCGACCTTCCTGTTTGGCGGGCTGCAGCGCAGCGACCCGACGCGGCGCTATCGGCTGGAGCATGGCGATGTCACGGTATGGGGCGGGCCGGCGCGGCTGACCTTTCACGGCGTGGCGCCGCTCGCCGACGGCGAGCACGGCCTGCTCGGACGGAAGCGCATCAACCTGACCTTCCGGCGGGCGCGGTAGCGAATTCGTCCCGATCGTCGCGAGCACCCCGCAATTTTATCGGAAATATGTCGGTTCTATGCTACCCGGCCGTCAGGGGGCATCATGAGCGCGACCGACATTTCCGCAGGAGCAGAGGAGGCCGGAACGAATCGGCTCGGCTTCTACTTGGCGTTCCTGCAGTTGGTGTTCACGCTACTGTGGACCACCTATGTGATTTTCCTGCCGAAGCTCGCGACCGGCGTCGGGATTGCACCCATCGCGGTCATCTTCGTGCTGATGATGGACCAGGCCGTCTTCACCATTACCGACACCGCGATGGGCGTCGCTGCCGATCGTATCGCGCGTTTTGTCGGGCGGCTCGGACTATGGATCGGCGTGCTGACGGCGATATCGTGCGCGGCCTTCGTCGCGCTGCCTTTCGTCACCGGTCCAAACGCAAAGGTCATCTTCATCGGCTTGATCCTGATCTGGGCGATCACCTCGTCGGCGTTGCGGGCACCGCCCTTGATCCTGCTTGGCCAGCATGCCGCGAAGCCGCGCGTGCCGTTTCTCTCGGCGGTGGTGATGCTCGGCTATGGCCTTGCCGGCGCGGTCTCGCCCTATCTCGGCGTGCTCTTGCGCGACCATGATGCGCGGATGCCGTTCATCATCTCCACGGTCGTGTTGCTGATCACCGCGCTCGGGCTGTCGCAGGTGGGGCCGGGCTTGGGCCAGGAGGAGCGCCGTCGGGCCAAGCCGGTGCCGCTACGTGGCGTGTCGATGCTGTTCATCGTTGCCATGGTCATTCTTGCGCTCGGCTATCAGCTGCACTTCAGCGTCAACAGCGAGTTCTTCTACCTTCGCATCGCCAAGTCGGCTGATCTGCAGTGGCTGATGCCGGTGTTCTGGATCGGCTTCAACGTTGCGATGTTCCCGGCAAGCGTGATCGTCAAGCATCACGGCGCCCTGATCGTGATGGGCGCCGCCGGCCTGCTCGGTGCAGCCGCGATCGCTGCAACGGAGATCACGGGTGCCTTGAACGTCATGATCGTCGCCCAGTTCATCGCGGGCGCAGCTTGGGGCTGCATGATGATGAGCGCGATCTCGGCCGCGCTGTGGATCGGCGCGACCGGCGCGAAGGGCAAAGTCACCGGACTGGTGTTCTCCGCGCTGGCGCTCGCGACCTTCGCGCGGATGTCGGCAGTCGCCGGCGGCCTGCAGAAGCTGCCGGACGATGCGCCGCTCGTTCACTGGGCGCCAGTCGCCTGCTGGCTGGTTGCCGGCACCGGGCTGTTGGTGATCGCGGCCGCGCGAATGCACGGGAAGCAGGCGGTGATCTAATTTGAGATGTCATTCCGGGGCAGCCCGAAGGGCTGAACCCGGAATCCATACTCACGATAGTGGTTATGGATTCCGGGTTCGCGCTTCGTGCGCCCGGGAATGACGAGAAAACATTATGGTCGTGCCGGATGGATGAAGGTCCATGGCGTCACTTCGGAGTCGCGCGGCACCTCGATGTCGATCAGATACGGCCCGCCCACGCTGAGCGCCTTCTCCAGCGCTGCGCGGAACTGGTCCGGCGCCGTGACGCGCGCCGCGCCGACGCCGAAGGATTCTGCGAGCTTGACAAAATCCGGATTGACGAGATCGGACGCCACCACGCGGCCGTCGAAGCGCTGCCGCTGGTCGCGCCGCACATTGCCATAGGCGTTGTTGTTGAACACCAGCGTCACCACGCCGATGTTGAACTGCACCGCGGTTGCGAGCTCCTGCACGCCGAACATGAAGCCGCCATCGCCGGTGATTGCGACCACGGGCTTGTCAGGATTGGCGACCTTGGCGCCGAGGGCCGTCGGGAAGCCCGAGCCGAGCGTGCCCTGATAACCCGAGGTGATGAAGGTGCGCGGCTCATAGACCGGAAAACCGTACCAGGAGGCGAAGCCGACCTGTGACAGCTCGTCGGTGACGATGGCGTTGTGTGGCAGCACCTCGCGGAGCACGTTGAGATAGGCCATCTGCGGCTGCACCTGCTGGATCTCCTTCAGCGATGCCGCGGAGGCTTCGCGGATCGCCGCGCGCCGGCCGGCGGTCTTGCTATAGCCCGCCTTGCTGACGGCCGCGAACAGCTCGGCGGTGCCGGCCTTGGAGTCGGCGACGATGGAGACGTCGGTCGTGACCCGCCGCATCTCCACGGGATCGATGTCGATGCGAATAGATTTCAGCCCATCGGGGCGGAACGGCCAGCGGAAACTGGTCGAGAGCTCCATGCGGGTGCCGATGCCGATCATCAAATCCGTCTGCGGCCAGAGCTTATAGGCGGCCGCCATGGTCAGCCCGAGCTCATGCGCGTTGGAGACGATGCCGCGGCCGGAGCGGAAGGCCACGACCGGCGCGTCGATCATCTCGGCCAACTCGAGAATTTCATCGCGCGCGTGGATCGCGCCGCTGCCTACGAAGATCATCGGCGCCTTCGCGGCCTTCATCAGCGCGGCCGCCTTGCTGATGCGATCGCTGTCCGGCCGCGGCGCAGGGAAGGGGGCGAATGGCGTGACGGGGGCGGTCTCTGCCGTTTGCGTGAACACGTCCCAGGGCATTTCGAGCGCGGCGGGGCCACGCCGGCCCGACAGCATCTCCTGGAAGGCGCGCGACACCAGCGTCGGTGCCACGTCGGGATACTCGATCCGGTCGGCCCATTTGACGAAGGTACGCAATGTGGCGAGCTGATCCGGCATCTCGTGCAGATGGCCGCGGCCTTTGCCGAGGAATTCCGTCGGCACCTGTCCGGTCAGGCACAGCACCGGCTCGTTGGAGCCGAACGCGGTGAGCAGCGCTGCGCCTGCATTGAGCACGCCGGGGCCGGGGACGACGCTGAACACGCCCGGCTTGCCGGATGAGCGCGCATAGCCATAGGCCATGTAGCCGCAGGCCTGTTCGTGCCGCGCGCCGATCACCTTCAGCTGCGCCTGATGGAAGGCGTCGAACAGGCCGTAAATCTGCGCGCCCGGCAAGCCGAACACGGTATCGACGCCGTGGGCGACAAGGCCACTGACGATTGCTTCGCCGCCGGTCATCGTGGTCATGGCAATTCCAATTCGAAAGTTAGAGAGTTTCGTCGACGACGCCGTTACGGAGCAGGCCGACGCCTTCCGCCTCGATCTCGATCACGTCGCCGGGTTTCAAATAGCGCGGCGGATCGAATCGCGCGCCGGCGCCGGTCGGCGTGCCTGTCACGATCACGTCGCCGGGCACTAGCGTCGTGAAGGTCGAGATGTAGTTGATGAGGTAGCGGAAGCCGAACATCAGCCGCGAGGTACGGTCGTCCTGCCGCAACTCGCCATTGACGCGGGTGGTGAGCCTGATGTCGGCGATCTGCGCTTCATCCCCATAGGGCACGATCCAGGGGCCGAGGCTGCCGGTGGAATCGAAATTCTTGCCCTGGGTAACATTGAATTTGGCATGCCGGACCCAGTCGCGGATCGTTCCTTCGTTGCAGAGCGTCAGTGCTGCGATGTGGTCGAGCGCGGCGTTTTCCGGAATATGCCGGCCCGGCTTGCCGATGACGAGCACGAGCTCGCCTTCGTAATCGAGCTGCTGCGAGGCGCGCGGCCGCACCAGCGGCGTGCCGTGGCCGACGAAGGAACGCGGCGTGCGCATGAACATCGACGGATATTTCGGCGCGTCCTGGCCGTCCTTGTACTCGGCATTGCGGTCCGGGTAGTTGACGCCGATGCAGATGATCTTTTCAGGTGAGGGGATCGGCGGGAGCAAAGTGACCGCGTCCAGCGCATAGTCCGCCGCGCAGCCGGCCGCATCATCGGCCAAACGCGCCAGCGCGCCCGCCGCGATCACCTCGCGCAGGGTGGGGTACTCCTTCGCAAACCGCGCCGAGAGATCGACGATGCCCTTGTCGGTGACGGCGCCGTAGCGGACTGCGTTGTCGATGGAATAGGTGGCGAGGCGAGGGGAGGTCATGCGTCGCTCCTCACAGACCGAGCCGCTGGATCTTGTGGGTGCCGCGCGCCAGCGAGACGTGCTTGGTCTCCATGTAGAAGTCGAAGGAGTAATCGCCGCCATCGCGGCCGATGCCGGACGCCTTCATGCCGCCAAAGGGCGTCGGCAGATGGCGGACGTTCTCCGAATTGAGCCAGATCATGCCGGCCTCCAGCGCATCGGCAACGCGCAAGGCGCGGCCCATGTCGTTGGTCCAGACATAACCAGTCAGGCCGTAGCGCACGTCGTTGGCGATTTCGATTGCGTCGGTCTCGTCGCGGAACGGGATCACGGTGAGGAAGGGCCCGAACACCTCCTCCTGCGCCACGCGCATATTGCGGCTCGCGCCGGTCACGAGCGTCGGTTGCACGTAGTGCCCACCGCCCGGGCCGTCATACGGCTTGCCGCCGACTGCGATGTTAGCGCCATCCTGCCGCGCCACGTCGAAATAGGAGCAGACTTTTGCCAGGTGCCGCTCATGGATCAGTGGCCCGACCTCGGTCGCGGGATCGAGCGGGTGGCCGACCTTGAGCGCCTGCACGCGGGCGGTCAGCTTCGCGATGAATTTCTCCGCGATGCTCTGCTGCACCAGCAGCCGGCTCGACGAGGTGCAGCGCTCGCCATTCAGCGAATAGATCATGAATACGACCGCATCGAGCGCGCGCTCGAGATCTGCATCATCGAATACGATGACGGGGTTCTTGCCGCCAAGCTCGAAATGCACACGCTTCAGGGTCGGCGCGCCCTGGACCATGATCGCAGAGCCCGTCGCGCTCTCGCCGACGAAGCCGATTGCCTTGATCGCGGGATGCTCGGTCAATGCCTTGCCGGCCTCCTCACCAATGCCGTGCACGGTATTGAGCACGCCATCGGGCACGCCGGCCTCCTTGACGATCTTGGCCAGCATATGCGCCGTGATCGGCGACCATTCCGCCGGCTTGTGCACGACGGTGCAGCCGGCGGCGAGCGCAGGCGCGATCTTCCAGGTCGACAGCATGAACGGCGTGTTCCACGGCGTGATCACGCCCACGGGGCCGATCGGCACGCGCGTCGAGATGTTCCAATGCTCCTCGCTCGGCGTATTCAGGCCGTCTCTAGCCTCGCCGCATTTGTCGGCAAAGAAGCGGAAGTTCTCGGCGGCGCGAACCGCGGCCTTGGCCATGAAGCGATAGGCCTGGCCGGTGTCGATGCATTCGAGCACCGCGATGTCATCGGCGTGATCCTCGATCGCGTCGGCCACGCGATGGAGAAGCTTGCGCCGCATTGCGGGGGCCATCTCGCGCCAGGATTTGAAGGCCAGCGATGCGGCGGTCGCGGCGCGATCGATGTCCTCGGCATTGCCGCGAGCAACGGTCGCAAGCTGCGCGCCGTCGATCGGCGACTTGGTCTCGAAGGTCGCACCGGAGATCGAACTGACGATCTGGCCGTCGATCATGTGGCCGATGCCTTCGCTCTTCAGCTTGGCGAGCAGCGGCGCCGCGCGATCGAGATTGGCTTTGAAGATGTCGGATGTGGGCGTGACCTTATCCATGGGTGGCCTCCGCTTTCAGGGCGTCGTGGATGTTGTTGCGCTTCCAGCTCGTCGCCGCGTCGTTGATCTGCATGTCGAACGACAGCGCGAACTTGCTGTGGGCGAAGACGGGATCGAGGTGGCGGGACAGGACTTGGAAAACGTGCGCCCCCGCCTTCTGCCGCGCGGCGAGGTCGCGGCCCTCGCCGAGCCGCAGCAGCATGGCGAGGAAGCCGTAGTCGTGCCGTCCATCGGCAATCGCATAGTCCTCGCAGCGGATCGCGCGCACGCGGATGCCGCCGACCGGGAAGATGCCGGTCTCGACCGCCGCCCTGCGCACGATCTCGCAGATCTCGGTCATGTCGATCATGACGTCGAGATTGGCGGAATATTCGATGGAAAAATGCGGCATGGCGTGATCACTCCCAAGATCACTTCAAGGGTCAGGCGAAGTAGCAGCTCACCGTTCCGTAAGGACCGTAGTCGGCCTGAATGGTATCGCCCTTGCGCGCCTCGATCGGGCGGATGAAGGAGCCGGCCAGCACCACCTGGCCGGGCTCCAGCGCAAGGCCGTGCGGGGCGATCTTGTTGACAAGCCAGGCGACCGCGGTCGCGGGGTGGTTCAGCACGCCGGCTGCGAGACCGGTCTCCTCGAGCTGGCCGTTGCGCGTGCACAGCGCGCCGATCCAGCGCAGATCTGCATCGAGCGGGCGCAGCGGCCGGCCGCCGAGCACGATACCGGCATTGGCCGCATTGTCGGCGATGGTGTCGAAGATCTTGCGCGTCGCGTTGGTTTTGGGATCGACGCGCTCGATCCGCGTATCGAGGATCTCCAGCGCCGGCACCACGAAGTCGGTAGCGTTGAGCACGTCGAACAGCGTGCAGTCGGGCCCCGAGAGCCGATGCTTCATCACGAAGGCGAGCTCCGCCTCGATCCGGGTGGCAATGAAGCGATCCGACGGCACGAGGCCGCCATCGGCAAAGAACATGTCGTCGAGCAGCACGCCGGAATCCGGCTCATCGATATCGAGCGCGCTCTGCATCGCCTTCGAGGTCAGCCCGATCTTGTGGCCCTTGATGATACGGCCTTCGGCCACCTTGATGTCGATCCACGCCTTCTGAATGGCATAGGCATCGGCGATCGTGATGTCGGGAAAATCCTGCGAGAGCTGCCGGAGCTGGACGCGGCTCTTCTCGGCCTGGTGCAGGCGACTGGCGCAGGTGCTGATGTCGTGCTCGGAAAGGGCCATGGACGGAGAGTGAAATAGGGGCTGTTGCAATCTGATTAACATGTTAAATTGTAGCGGCAACCCCCAAAACCGTGATGTTGCACCGCAAACTCGATCGATGTGATCGGCGATCATTTGACATGGCAAAGAAGGCGAAGAGCTCCAAGACGATCGCGAAGGACGTGCATCGCGTGCCGATGCGCGACTTCTCCCAGTCGCTTCCGATGGCGCTGCTGCGGGCGCGCGAAGCCGTCATGCGACAGTTTCGCCCGAGTCTGCGCAAGCACGACCTGACCGAGCAGCAATGGCGGATTCTGCGCGCATTGGCCGCAGTCGATGCGATCGAAGTGACGGAGCTTGCGCATCTCGCCTTCCTGCTCGGGCCGAGCCTGTCGCGCATTCTACGGGATCTGGAGGCGCGCGGCCTGGTCACACGCAAACTTGTAGAGCGCGACCAGCGGCGCAGCATGCTCTCGATCACGCCGAAGGGTTTGAAGCTGATAGGGCAGGTGGCGCCGCACTCGGAGGCGATCTACGCGGAAATCGCCCAGCGTTACGGCGACCGCAAGCTCGGCGAATTGCAGAAGATGCTGGGCGAGCTGGAGGTAAGTCTTGCCGGACTCGGGCCCGCTAATGAGGATGCGTGAATGATGTTTTTGCATGAGCCTCCGGTCGGGGCGCATGGCTGCTTCATGCACAGCGTTTGGGCAGGGAATGACGCGCTGGCTGCGGCGTTAATGATTTGAAGCGGCGTGATGGTGCTGATGGTCGATATCGTCGGGTTGCCAATTTACTCCGGCCGCAAGAGCCCTTAAACAGCCGTGGACTCAGCGGTCGAAAGACACGCGAAGATCAACGAAGGTCGCCCAAGAATTGCGGCCAGGGAGGAAATAGATGAGTCTGACGAGACGTGATTTCACGGCCGGTATCGTCGCCGGCCTTGCGGCACCTGCCATCATCGGAAGCGCCCGCGCCCAGGGCGCAACCATCAAGATCGGCATGTGTGCGCCGGTGACCGGCCCGGCGGCAGAATCCGGCGGCTATGCGATCAAGGGCGCCAAGATCGCGCTGGATGCCGTCAACAAGGCCGGAGGCATTCTCGGCAAGCAGGCCGAGCTCGTCGTCGAGGACGATCAGACCACCAATCCCGGCATCGTGCTCGCCTTCTCCAAGCTCGCCGCGCAGTCCGACATCGTCGCCTTCCTCGGCTCGATCCGGTCCACCCAGGTGCACGCGATGGCGCCTGACGTGCTCAAGCTCGGCAAACCCGTGATGATCGGCGGCACCGATCCGAACCTCACCCATATGGGCAATCAGTGGCTGTTCCGCTTCCGCCCCAATGACAGCTATTCCGGCCGCGTGATCGCCGAATACGGCGTCAATACGCTGGCTAAGAAGAAGTGGGCGGTCCTCCATTCGACCGATGCGTTCGGCACGGCCGGCGGCAAGGCGCTCACCGAGGCGCTGCAGAAGCTTGGTGCACCTCCGGTGCTCGATCAGGGCTACGCCAACCAGAGCCAGGATTTCACGCCGGTCGTGCTGGCGATCAAGCAGTCCGGCGCCGATATCCTCGGCTCCTACTTCACCTTCGAGAACGACCTCGGTATCTTCGCCCGGCAGTTGCGTCAGCTTGGCGTCAACATTCCCTGGGTCGGCTCGCCCTCGATCGTCAACATCACCGCGCTGAAGCTCGCCGGCCCCGCGCTCTACAATACCTATGGTGTTGCCGACTACGCAGAGGAGTCCAGCGACGGCTCGAAGACGTTCGGCAAGGCCTATCGCGACCTCGTCAAGGTTGCGCCGGACAACCAAAGCTCCTGGACCTACGACGCGATCAACGTGCTGGCCGCCGCGATCAACAAGGCCGGCTCGACCGAGCCGGGCAAGATCCGCGAGGCGATCCTGGCGACCAAGAAGTTCCCGGGTGCCGAGGGCGAGTACAATTTCGACCAGAACGGCGACGGCCTTCACGGCTACAACATCGTGAAGAACGAGAAGGGCAGCATCGTCTTCGACAAGCACATCGAGTTCAACGACTAAGCCTTCTTTCGGCTTCCCCGGACCATAGCCGGGGAGGCCGTTTTCGTTTCGTCGAAGCGTCTCATCGAGGACCACCGGCTGTCATGGATCTCGTTCTGCAACTGCTCTTCACGGGCATCGGCATCGGCGCCGTCTATGCGCTGGTGGCGCTCGGCTTCGTGCTGATCTTCCGCGCCACCAATGTGGTGAACTTCGCGCAAGGCGAGTTCTCTATGGTGGCCGCCTATCTGATGGTGGTGTTCTCTGTCGATCTCGGCTGGCCTTACTGGCTGTCGTTCTTGATCGCGCTCGCCGGCATGGCGCTGCTCGGCATCATCTTCAACCTGGGCGTCTACTATCCCTTGCGCCATCGCAGCTATCTGCCGGTGATCATCGCGACCATCGGTGCCTCGATCCTGCTGGCCAATTCAGTGCTGGCGATCTATGGCCCGCAGCCGCAGGTGCTGCAGGGCTGGTTCGACACGCCCGGCATCCAGCTCGGCCCGGTCTATCTGGATAGCCAGTATCTGCTGATCATCGCGGTGACGATTGCGCTTGTGATCTTCAACTACTGGTTCTTCGAGCACACCTTGCTCGGCAAGAAGCTGCAGGCGACCTCGCAGGACAAGGAGATGGCCTCGCTGCTTGGCATCTCCGTGACCAGCATGATCATGATCACCTTCATCTATTCGGCCGTGCTCGGCGGGCTCGCCGGCATCCTTGTGGCGCCGGTGCTGTTCGTGTCGATCCAGATGGGATCGACCATTGCACTGAAGGCCTTCGCCGCCACCATCATCGGCGGCTTCGGTGACGTTGCGGGGGCGATCATCGGCGGCCTCGCGCTTGGGGTGATCGAGACCTTTGGCGCGGCCTACGTGTCCGTTCCCTACAAGGACGGCTTCGCCTTCCTGGTGCTGATCGCCTTCCTGATCTTCCGGCCGCAAGGCATCTTCGGCGAACGCGTGGCGGAAAAAGCATGAGCGCGGGGAGCGATAACATGCAGGCAACGACGCCTGTGCTGCGCACGCGGTTCGCCGTCATTCGTCACGTGCCGTATTTCATCGCCGCCGCCATTCTCGTCGCGCTCGCCGCGGGCATGAGCTTCGACGGCTATGTCCTCAACATCCTGCTGCAGGCGACGACGTTCTCGGTCGCCGTGTTCGGGCTCTCGGTCGTGCTGGGGCTCTGCGGCCAGATCAACCTGGCACAGGCCGCGTTCTTCGGGTTCGGCGCCTATGCGGTCGGCCTCGGCACCACCGACCTGCACATGAGCTATTGGCTCTGCCTGCTAGGAGGCTGTGGCATTGCCGTGGTGGCCGGCGCCTTTCTCGGGATGTCGACCTTGCGGCTCGGCGGGCACTACCTCGCCATGGTGACGATCTCGTTCCAGCAAATCGTGACACTCGTTATGATCAACGCGATCGGGATCACGCATGGTCCCGACGGCGTCTCCAATATCGGCCGGCCCGAGCTGTTCCGGACCTCGCAGAGCTATCTGGCGTTCTGCGTCGCGGTGCTTGCGATCGTCGGCTACCTGGTCTGGCATCTGCCGGATACC